>ERZ808040.33-NODE-33-length-135474-cov-8.787174_pt1 | contig 135474 bp, 124 predicted proteins | sample MGYA00380191_ERZ808040 | MGnify/ENA primary metagenome ERZ808040 (study PRJEB31490, sample SAMN06133395) | mouse gut metagenome | isolation source: J6 | host: mice | place: China: Chengdu | collected 2015-05 ...
AAAACCGCCTGTAAAGCCTCCTGCTGCAAATAGAAACGCTGCTTTTAACCATTTCATCCTTTTCACCGATCCTTCATACCTTTTAATGGTGATAATTTACAGTTATAATTCCCTTTGTTCCTCCGTCCAGCCGCCCTTTTCCAATAGTCCCAACATCGTCCGCGCACATACCGCTCTTCCACAGGCAATAAGTAAATGAAAGCTGGTCTCTGCAAGAACGTGTAAAGACTTCTTTCCACCACTTATTCATAACTTCCTGGCCGAACTTATTTCCATGTTCCCTGATAATAATATTACATTCAAACATTCCAAATTTCTCTGGCATATTCTCTTCCCGATATGCTTCTATCTGCCATCTGATCAGATTTTCATCATCCAAATGGCATGATACACATTGAATCGCCTCTGTATAAACATCCAGGTCAGGATATAGCAGGTGCGGCCGGAGCGCAATACCGCTTCTACCCGTTTGCGCCACATAATGTTCAATATCTCCTACGATCTTATCCGATCCGTCTATGTAAAATGAGTATCTGTAATTTTTAAATATTCTTTCTCCATTCATTTTGCAATACCGGTTCCGTCGTATATGATCCTCTACCCAGTCGGGTACCACATCCTTGGTCGCAATCCATCGATATATTTTGGTGTTCTTCGGCTTTTCATCTGAAATTACAAAATAATCACACTGGTCGGACACTACCTCCGGCTCCAGTATTTCCTCATAGTTTCCAGTAATACATGTATATACTGCAATTTTCTTGTTCTCCGGATTTAATACTTCTATTTCCTTCTCATTTCCCTGCTCCAATATTTCCAATTTTTTCCAATATTCCCGTTCATCATATACAAATGACCGGCTATAAAAAATCTGCTTTACTTCATCCAGCATATATAAATCGGAAAATACGACCACCGTCTCCATTCCCATATCAAATAACTGTTTTTTTATTATATTGATCTTGAAAACTCCTATCAGGATAAAGCATGCGCAATTTTTTTTCCCTGCCAGTTCTTCAGGCGATATACACAGAATACCATCCTTAATTTCCCTTCCCCACTTGCCAGGATCATTATCACAAAAACATCCCATCTTTATTCCAAGTTCTCCAAGCATATCATACCAGAAACCTGTACCCATTTTCCCAGCTCCGAATATACAAACCTCCATCCTCTTCGCCTTGATCCAATCAATTTTTTCCCTTATATTTTCCATTGTTTTTCCGCCATTTCTCTATTCAAAAATATTCAGTTCCCTGCTATGAACCATATCGTTATCAAAATAAAAAAACTTTCTCATTTCGCTTCCCAGCACACTCTCGCCATCCATCATACATCCGTAAACTTTCATAATAAAACAAATCATCGCATCATCGCCGGATAAATACCGGTCAAGGCCATCCCTTGCCATATCCGCAATAAACTCTTTCACCCCTTCGTTTATTTCCATTCTTTCCTGAAAAAATTCCTGATTTCTCCCCTTCTCACCACATACAAATTCCCCGCTTTTATCCACATACCGAATCATTCCATAAGGTGCGGTCAAAAAACTTTCCAGCAATATCCATTTCTTATATATTTCGCTCTTTTTTCCCTCTTTATCGTCCCTGGCCTGAAAACAGGGAAACATATTCCCTTTGTAATAAGGATTATTCTCCGATATATCTGCAAAAAAGTAGTATCCGTCCAATCTCTTCCCAATGATTTTCTGCAAATAATATTGAATCGTTCCGTGATAGCAGAAATCAACCGCTACGGACGTCCCGCCCATTGGAAACTGTTTCAAATATTTTTGGTAATTTTCCCGTTCTTCCCTGGCTTCTTCCATAATCTTATCCATATAGGGAAGGCTCAGTTGCTTTACTATCTCTGCGTCTGCCGGCAGGGAAACCATCTTATCGGCATTTTCATCCGCTCCTATCCGTATATTGAATCTTTTTTCCATGAGTTGGGCAAAACTCCCCTGATACGGTAAAGATACCACTTTTTCATAATCATCCCCTGATCTTATGGAAGCCGCACTGACAAGCCTTCTTGACGCGCCCAGATAATGTCCTCCCGGTGCGTCCGCCCTCTCTGCCCACTCTACAAAATATTCATAATCCTGAAGCAGAAAATATCCGTCCCGCGCTACAAATAAGTAATCCGTTATTCCTTTTTGTTCCGCCTGTTCCAGCAGCCACTTAAAAAATATATAAATAACCGGCCCCAGCACACAATACCCAAGATCGCGCAAATGGTTAATTTCTACTTTGCCTTTCGTCCGATTCAGCGCAAACGGACTGTTAAACAAACGTTCCGTCATGTGTCCGGCCAGCAAAGATTCATATATTCCGCATACTAGCGGACGAATATCTGCCAGCGAACTATTCTCTAAGATCTCATTTGCCTTCCATATCCGATATGCATCGATTCCCGCCTTTTGCGGCTCCGTTTCATCCGCTCTTCTATCGTCGCCGATGTGAATCGCTTTTCCACTCCCCCTTATTGCTTCAGCATATTCCTTCCAAAGCGTTCCGTCCTTCTTCTGTTTTTTTCTTTCTGATGATATGAAAAAATGTGAATGTGGAAATTTCATTCCTGTCAGCCGGTATATAGCATCCGCAAGGTAATCCGTCTCCATATACATATCGCTTATAAAATATATTTCTTTCCGTTCCTCCACTGCTTTCCGGAGCAGAGCCGCCATATCCTTCCTTACCCTGAAATTCTTTCTCTCTATCTCCAGCTCGCGCTCTTTCAAAGCTTCCGTCTGCTTATCGCTAAGTCCCCCCAAAAGCTGTAATTTTGAATATATATCCGTTAATGTTGCATTCTCACCCGCCATTATGGATGCTCTTTTTCTTAATTCAAAGAAATCCCCCGGGAAATAGCTCCCTTCCTGCATTGCCATGAAATGAAACACATCCACCGGATCCATCACTGTACGCATAATCAGCGTATCAAATATATCAAAAGAGATAATATCATACTCCAATATTTTCTTTTGCAGACTTTCGCAAGACTCCTTCCAATAAGCCAGGTTCGGAGCTGCCGAAACTTTTTCTTTCTTTTCCGCTAACGTCCCGTCCTTAAAATATACTGGTATGGATATTCCTCTTATTCTCTTCCAAATAACATCCCAATACGATTCCGCCGTATTAATAATAATCAAATCCGCTTTTTTTTCTGCCTCTTCCAGCGAAATAACAGGATATCCGTATATTACTTTCCCCAGATTGCCCCTGTCCCTGTCCAATAACCCGGCAATCTGGTAATCACCAAGCCCCGGCAACAACGTCGCTGACATTCTTCCTATACCATATATCGCAAGACGCTTGTCTCTAAATCTACCAAACGCTGCATCAAAGTCAATTTTTTCCGCATCGTATGCGGACATTTCATCCCTGTATGCCATCCGCCCCGTCCCTCAGCTTCATAAAACTCTCCATCACCCCAGCCAGAGCGATCGATTCCTTCGATCCAAATTTCTCATTATCCAACTCCCCCTTATTGATCTGCACGGCAAAATCCTTCACCTCATATCGCAGCCCATCCCCATAAAAAGGCACTTCATACCTGTCGATCTTTCCCGGATCTTCATATCTGACCTCAAAATATTTCGTCAGCCACCAAGGCGAACGAGCCAGCACATACCCTTTCGTTCCTGCAATCACCAGCTGCCCTTCCGACTTCACGCCCACACCGCTCTTGCTCGTGGCCATCCCTCTCTCATAGACAAAATTCGCTTTTGTATACAGATCCACTCCTTGTTCATCCAAAATACTGTGAAACTGTACATCCTTATAATCCGTTCCCATAAACCGCAGGATCGGAAGCATCGTATGGCTGCCGAACTCTGTGAATCCGCCGCCATATTTCACATCTGTCCTTTCTCTCGATCCCTCCGCCGTCAGTCTGGTAAAGCAGGCCTCCACATCACAGACTTTACCGATCACGCCGCTTTCCACCACCTGGCAAAGCTTTTCAAAGCCGGGGCAGTAAGCGGTTTTCAGCGCTTCCATCAGCACCATGCCCTTCTCTCCCGCTATCCCGTACAATTCCTCTGCCTGCCGCCTCGAAAACGCCAGCGGTTTCTCACACAACACGTGTCTTCCGCGGAGAAGCGCCTTTTTTGTATAACTATAATGAAATTCATGAGGAGCCGCTATATATACCGCATCTATCTCATCCAAAAACTTTTCATATTCTTCATAATAAGCGTTTAATCCGTTCTTCTCGGCAAAAGCCTCCACACTCTCCTTATGTGGATTATACACGCTTTTACTTTCAATACCACTGACAAATTTTGTCTCCGCCGCAAAGCGCTTCGCGATACGCCCCGTTCCCACTATCCCCAGGCGGATAATCGGATATAGCTTCTCCCTGAGCATCGTACTGGAAATATCCTTCGTCCTCTCCAAATAAACGACCTGGCACTTCCCTTTCAAATAATCGAAAGCTCCTGTCCAGTCAGATCCCACCGTAAAAATATCGATGCCATATTTTACAATATCCTCTTCCTTCTGCCCGGGATGGTCTTCTATGATAATCTCATCCGCCAGACCGGTTTTCTTTATATTTTCCACGCGGGCCAGCAAGGGTTCTTCCACGTTCAGTTTCCCCCTCAGCCTGTCATACTGCTCCGTAGTCACCCCTACGATCAGATAATCGCCCAATTCTTTCGCTCTTTTCAACAACCGGTAATGCCCCGCGTGAAACAGGTCAAAAGAGCCGTATGTTATGACTTTTTTCATGGCCGCTTCCTGCCTTTCATACATTTTCCCCTCTCACCGGATCACCTAACCCGAGTTCCGTTACCGGATGCACTTTCCGCTGTTCCGGCGGGGGCAGTTCCATATACTTTCCGAATTTAAAAGAAAGATACCCGTCCACATCCTGAATTCCCCAAAACATTTCCCCCTCAAACTCTATTTTTTCACTCTTCTCATACCATTTCCGTAAGTATCCGTATTCTCCGTTCGGTGTGGGGAACATAAGTATCCTCACCCATTCCGTATCCTTTTGGTTCCATCTCTTTACCAACCTGCCATAATGTCCATACAATTTTTCTGCGGGAATTCTTTCCAGGCATCCGTACCACCATCTTAGCCACTTTTTCCCGGATGCTATTTTTCCCACCGGAGCCCACATTATCTTCCTGACACAAAAGCAGTGAAAATTCTGCCACGCCCTGATCCACTTAACATCTGAAACCGCATCCAACGGAAAAATATCAATAAAAATCCCCTGCTCGTAAGGCATATGTTCCTGGTACTCCCGCAGAAATTTTGTCCCTCTTCTGCGCAGCTTGCCATACCCCCATCGATATCCCGGCGTATTCCTGTGATCCTGAAAGTAAAATCTGCCATGGTCCAGTTCCTTCTCACAGGCATCTCTGAACTTCTCATATTCTTCCCGCAAAAATGCCACATCCGCGTCGTCGTCCCATGGGATATAGCCTTGATGCCGGACTGCCCCCAATAATGTCCCTGCGATAATGTTATAATGAATTCCGCAAACTCTGCATATCCTGTCCACTTCTTCCAGCATTTCCAACTGTATCAGCTGAACCTGCCTCAATTCATCATCCGTCAAATGGTGTACCGTCATTCCTCCAAAACCTCGCAGTCCATAATCATAATCGGCTTCCCCTGCTGCCGGAACAGCTCCGTCACCGAACTCCCGTCTCCATAATAAGCATCCGCCAGGTTCACGGCCCTATGCAGGTCCCTCGAATCATCATAAATGCCGATCTTCTGCTCTTTATATTTTTCCACCAGCTCCAAATAAGGGCTGACCGCCTCCGGGTTCATGGATTTCGCCGTATCCAGGCTCAACGGATGGGGCCTCCATAAAAGTACGGCATCCTCCCTTTTCCTAAAGGTATGGAACACCCACTCCATCTTCTTAAAAAAGCCCTCGCTGTTCTCTTTCATCAATCTGCTTAAATGGGTATTAAAAAAGATAACCTTTTTGTCTCCGCTTCCCAGCATTTCTTTCCAATCGTCAGGCAGCGCCTCTTCCCTCGTTTCCCTGTACAGCGCATCCAGTTTAGGCGAACCCCACGCCTGAAATTTATCCTCTATTGCTTTCCTCCCCTGCTTTTGCACCATTTCCGGCAACGCCGCTTCAAAATATTCTACATACTGCTCTTTTACCTTTTCTGACTGTAGCACAACAATATCTGCATAAATAATGCCCGGCAGCAAGCAATAAGTATCTTCGACTCTGTCATTCTGATGTATAAAATAAGGGATATATACTAATTTTTCCGTATACTGCTTTATTCTAGAAGCATAAAACAACGGATGTATCGTTGTAACATAATTGTACTGGTCATACGGATTATGAATAAAGATAATATCCGGGTGTTCTTTTTCCAAAGAAAACTGCTGCCAGTCGGTTATTGGAATATCCGTTGAAAAATCCCCGCCTTCATAACACATCTCTCCCAGGGTTCCGTCCGGCTCCTTATCAAAATAAGGAATCGGCATTACAACGCTGGTCCAATCCTCGTCTTCCTCCGAAGCTTTCCATATACTTTCCAGCGAATCCCACATAGAAACTTTATATGGCAAAAAAACTGCAAGTTTCTTTGCCTTTATCCCATCAATAAGCTCTTCCTCCGCCTCTATACATTTGTCTTCTATCCTTCTGTAGACATCGGCCATGCCTTCCTGCCTATCGGATGAAACAGAAGACGCACAGCTATAAAGAAGCTCGCATAGCTCCTCTAATAAGCTTACTGCCCTCGTCCCTTTCCCTTCCGTCCTCTCTACTGCATTTCCTACTGCTATCGCCGCCTCCTGGCAGTCCGTAAGGATGAATATGGCTTCCTCTTCCTGTGCGTTTTCGATCAGCCGGCGTGCTTCCTCTATTCCGTCCGTCAGCGTGTCCATGATTTCTAAAAGCCTGTCTTTTTCCCGTTTTCTCATCAATCGCCCTTAGTTCTTTCCTTAAAAATATGCCCCTATTAAAATAGGGGCACACAAACAAAATATATATGTATGCCTCCTTGCATCTAAACGCTGACATCCCTTCAGCTAAAATTATCATCCAAACAGCAAAATAAACTCCATATATATTTATCGGCCATAATTCAAAAGAACTGAACCCTGTTCCTAAGCCTGGGCAGTTTCTTTCAAATCGCTCAAGAAAGGAACCACGGCCTCTTCCAGTATACGGGCGATTTTCTCGTCCTCTTTATCCCTGATCGCTGCTCCAAGCTCCATCAGGCTTGCATTTAATTCCTGTTTTTCCGTATGCATTTTCTCTGCATCCACCACATCCGTAATCCTGTTATAAATTTCTATTACCCAGTTCAGGCCATCGATGCACTGTTTTTGGAATTCATCTGTATCCGGCTGCCTGTCCCCTCTCAATTCCCCGCAAAGAGTTCCAATTCCTGGAATCAGCTTTTCCAAATATTCTCCCACCGCTTTCAATGCCTCTCTTTTTTCTTCCTGTAAGTTATCCATCGTCACATCCTCCATCCTTTTTAATATTTTTACTATATCACTTCCTTTATGTGCCGTCAAACTCGCATGCACATGGAATACATCGCCAAACCTTTATAAAATGCTTGCCAGCCCCGCTAAAACACGCTATAATCATTCCATAAAAGCAAGCCGTGTCTGACGGCATTGAATTCTATGGCAATTCTGCCATCTATTCCCACTATTTTTATTCTATCCCAAAACTGCAAAGGAGAAACTATCTATGGAAAGTGTGCTATTGACGAAAAATGAATTGTTGCACAAAATCAACAACAATGCCTCATGGGAAAATGCTTACTCCCGCCTTTCAAAAGAATGGCAGAACAAATTTTTAAATTTTTATTCCGGGACAGGAACACTCCCCTTAACCTATGATCCTTTTTTCAAAAAAATATTTGATCCGGAAATGCATCCTGAAAGACTTTCCCGCCTTCTTTCCTTGATCCTGGGAAAAGAATTAATTGTGCATCAAGTATTGCCCGCTGAAAGCACGAGGATAATAGAAGAGGGCAGTTTGCTAATTATGGACATTGTGGTAAAAATGAAAGACGGTTCCATTGCGGATATCGAAATCCAAAAAATTCCGTACCAGTTCTCCGGCGAACGCGCCGCCTGCTATTCTTCAGATCTTCTCATGCGGCAATATGTTCGGACAAAACATGACAGAAGAAAAATTTTTTCTTATCAGGACATTAAAAAAGTATACACCATCGTCATTTTAGAAAAAACCAGCAAAATTTTCAGCAATTTCCCAAACATTTATATTCATCATTCAAAACAACAATTTGACAGCGGCCTTCCTATGGAATTGTTGCAGGAATATACATTCATAGCGCTTGACAGATTCCAGCAAATCAAGCAAAATAAAATAGAAGGCGAACTGGACGCATGGATGCATCTGCTATCTTCAAGCAAACGCGAAGTCCAGCTACAGATTGCCAGGCAATACCCGCATATAAGAGATATCTATGAAGAGGTAACTGAATTCCGCAAAGACATAGGAGGTGTACTATTTATGTTCTCAGATGCATTAAGGATTTTAGACCGCAATACCGTACAACTTATGATTGATGAAATGTCAGAAGAGCTTAATAATTTAAGGGACGAAGCTAATGAATGGACAAATAAAAACAGTCAACTGAAAAGTGAAAACAACAAACTGGAAAATGAAAACAACAAACTGGAAAATGAAAACAACAAGCTGGAAACCAAAAATAATGAACTTAAAAATGAATTAGAAAAGAGAGAAAACCGAATCCATGAATTAGAACGCTTGTTAGGAATCTCTTAACTTCATTCTATGCCCCGCCAACAGGAGATGAGCGCTTATGCTACCCATATCCGTCTGCATCATTGCAAAAAACGAAGAAAACTATATTGGCGAATGTCTGCGCCGCCTTTCTTGCTATGACTGGGAAATCGTCGTTGTCGATACGGGTTCTACGGACCGTACCGTTAAAATCGCCCGTACCTATACTCCCAATGTCCGCCACTTTGACTGGGCCAACGATTTCAGCACCGCCAGAAACTATTCTATCTCCATAGCCAGCAACGATTATATCCTGGTTGTAGACTGCGATGAGTATCTGCAGACTGATGAAAAGACTTTTGAAACGATATGCAATCTGCCCGGACTAATCTCACCCCGGCAGACAGGTATGCTAAGCCGGCTTAGTCCATCGGCAGAATTTTCGGCCTCTGCTGAATCCACACCCATCGTCCATGAACGGATTGCCCGTTTTTTTAACCGTAAATTTACACATTATAAAGGCGCCATACACGAACAGCTTGTTGCCAAAAACGGAAGCGCACTGGAATTCATCCCCGTCCCCTTGTCCTTTTACCATATTGGCTATCAGTCCCCCGATCTGAAAAGGGCAAAGGCTTTGCGAAACATTTCCCTGTTAGAGGCCGAGCTGCAATCCGGCAGCGCCGACCCTTACCTCCTGTTTCAATTAGGGCAATCTTATTTTGGCCTTTCCGAATATGCCAACGCCCTGCCCTATTTCGAACAGGCTCTTTCTATGGAAGTGAACGAACAGGAAGAATATGTGCAAACCCTGGTGGAGTCTTACGGCTACTGCCTGGTCAACTTGGAACAATATGACAAAGCCCTTGGACTGGAGGGTGTATATTCTGTTTTTTCCCGGCGGGCAGACTTCGTATTTCTAATGGGACTCATTTACATGAATAATGCGATGTTTTCCAACGCCATACAGGAGTTCCAAAAAGCCACTGCAATCACCGATTATGCCGTGGACGGCGTCAACAGCTATCTTGCTTACTATAATGCAGGAGTTATTTACGAATGTATGGGAAATATCCGGGAAGCCGCCGAATTATACGAAAAATGCGGAAAATATGCACCAGCGCAGCAACGGTTAGATCTAATACGGAAAAAATAATCTCCAAAGAAAGGAAACGGATACACATGAGGATCCAATATTTAAACGGAGGGCTTGCCAATCAGGTTTTTCAATATATTTTTGTCCGCTTTGCGGAACTTTATTATCCCGAAGGACGTCCTTGGTTTCTGGATGATTCCTTCTTTTTCATTCATCAGGCGCATAACGGATATGAACTGGAAAAAGTATTCGGCATCCAGGCCAACTTACTGAGCCATCATTTTGATGCCGATATATGGCAGGAACTCATTCTGAAAAAGCAAAGAGGCGTCAGCATCGCCCAATCCTTTGCCGACTTGGGCTTCCCTATAGAGATGATCGCCGAAACAACAAACTATAAAACACATAATCCTTTTAACGGCAAAGTATACCAAATCCCCTCTAATGAATTTCACCCGGAAATCACCAAGTTTCCAGGAGAATCCGTTTACTACCACGGTTACTGGATCCGTCCTGAATGGTTCCGTTCCTATAAAGATATATTGCGGAAAGAATTATCCTTTCCTTCCATTACCGATGAGGAAAACAAAAAATATGCCAGCCTGATATCCTCCTGCAATTCTATCGGCATCCACATACGGCGCGGCGATTATGTCGATCTCGGATGGGAGCTTCCCGCATCGTATTATATGGATTCCATAAAAAAAATATTGCGGCAGCATTCGGATGCCGTTTTCTTCGTTTTTTCCGATGATTTGAACTGGTGCCGCCAAAACGCCCCCTTATTAGGGCTGGATTTGTCCTCTGATGTCATATATGTAGAAGGAAACATCCATGGCGCCAATTTCCGTGACCTTCAGCTTATGAGCATGTGCCAGGGCCTTCTTATGTCCAACAGCGCCTTTTGTTATTTAGCTGCATTATTAAATACCAACCTAAAAATATATGTTGAGCCGCCCCATTAAGACCGTGATACCCCTATATCTTCCCTCCCTATTTCCTCCTTTTTTGAACCACGCAATCGTAATAGCGGAACAGCTGGTCAATGCGGTTGCTTTGCAGAATAGGAATTGCATCATAAATATATTCATATTCCCAATTCCACCATTGAATTTCTTCCAGCTTTTTTATTGTTTGGTCATCAAAACGTTTCCGAATCACTCTTGCCGGATTCCCCCCAAAAATCGTATAAGGCTCCACATCCTTGGCTACAACCGTATTGGCTGCGATCACGCTCCCATTCCCTATATGCACTCCAGATAAAATGATACACCGAGACGCTATCCATACATCATTTCCAATAATGATATCTCCTTTGGATGCGGGATGTCCTTCGATATAACCGAATTCTTCTATCATTTCATTAAAAGGATAGGTGGAACACCAATCCGTCCTGTGTTCTCCCCCCACTATAATAGAAGTTCCCTTTGCAATAGAGCAGAATTTCCCTATGGTTAATCTGGTTCCATCTCCAAAAGTACTTATTTCCGCATTACAATATGAAAATTCATCTACCTGAATACACTCGTTATTCAAGGCTCCTCGGGAATCATTCAGTTGTTCCGCATAATAACGCATAATATCCGCTTTCGACAAATATTTGCAAACTCCCTTTTCCGGCACGATATTATTCATATTCTGCCCATATTCCAACAATATTTTTTCTATTTTTTGGTAAAAACTACTGCAAACAAATACAATATCATATTTCTCTTGAATAACACGATCCAATGCAACTATTGGTTCAATCCGGCAGTCATAATATTGGGATTCCAGTTCATTTTCCGAAACAATTAATTCTATATCAAAAGCTTCCTCTGCCTTCTCCAACCAACAATATAACTTATCGATTCTTTTCATGTCCCCAATCAGTAATGTTCTCATAGGATGAATACCCTGCTTTCTTTTCCATCAATCTATATCTCAACCTTCCCATATCATTCATCCAGTATATCACATAGTATTGAAAATCAAAATGGGATTTTCATTCTATCACACGATTTTTCAGGAAAAGGTCCCTGAATCTTTACACCTCTTTTTATCTCTGATATAATCCCATTATATTATTGTTTTTAGGCTACGATATAAGGGGTATTTATGGAAAAAATTGATCATCAAACGCTTCCTGTTTTATTTCTGCGAACCTCCGATGCATGTTACCATGTCCTGAATCTTTTTATCGACGAACTTGCAAAAGCTTTATGTTCATGCGGCCAGCCTGTGGAAATTCTTGATATAACAAGCGGAAATCAGCCCTTAGAGCCATTTCTTAACCGCCGTTTCCAGGCGGTTATTGGCATCCAAACCAATCTTATTTGCTCATTTTCCGGGAAAAAATATTTGATACTTTTAGACCATCCGATCACCATGCACGGCAATTTTGAATATTCCGGAGAAGACTGCTATGTATTAACGCATGACCGCAATTACCTTTCCTTTATACAATGCTATTACAAGAATATAGCAGGGTGTTTTTATTTCCCTCCCGCCGGGACATTGCTTTCCAACTGCGGAATAAACATAACTTGTCCGCCGCAAAAGCAATACGGAATCACTTTCTTCGGCACTTACCATAATTACAGGGAACCTCTCTCCGCTATATATTCTTATCCGCGTCCTTACCGCATGGCTGCTGCCCGTTTAATACATGTTATGCGCCGCAATCCCAATACCTCCGCAGAAAAAGCCCTTTCAGAGGTATTCAGACAATATAACCTGGCATTATCCGATTCGGATTTTCTGGAGATGTTTGCCGCCATGAAACCTGTCTTTGACTGCGTTATGTTTTATTACCGTGAAAAAATAATACATACCATTCTTCAAGCCGGGATAGAAATACACGTATATAGCGACAGTTGGGACAACGCGCCCTTTTCAAAACATCCCTGCCTGGTTCGGCATCCTGCACTGAACCCTCCAGAAGCTCTGCTCATTACACAACGCTCCAAACTCTCGCTCAACATTATGTCATGGCACAAGGACGGCCTGACAGAACGAGTCCTTAATGCCATGCTCTGCCAGACCGCCGTATTATCCGACAGAAGCGTCCGCCTAGAGGAAGAATTTGCTGACGGAAAAGATATCCTCCTGTTCGACCTCTCCAATCTGGACAGCCTCCCTGAAAAAATTCTGGAATTGCTTTCGGATAACGACCGTCTGCAGCAGATCGCCCAAAATGGATACCAAAAGGCCATGCAGAGCCATCTCTGGATCCATCGGGCAAGACAGCTGTTAACTATTCTCTGAAAAATAATTCCATCAATGATCTGACAGATCGGCTATAATTTCAGATTCGTATTTTTCGTCCTGAATATCCTCTACTATATAGCCCTCATCGTATTCATTGTTATATTTATGCTTAACGGCCGCCATCTCCGAACTTCCGGTTCTTAAGAACCATTCGTACGACAAATCTACGTGTCCGATGTCAATCGCATGATAACCCGCCTTTGCCAAGTCATAGGCTAATATGCTGGCTGTCGGCCCTAAAGCAATAAAAACCGTTTTATTGAGGGAAGTCTTAAGTGCCTCCTCCAAAATTGCATCGTATTTATCAAACGCATTTTCTGAAGGGCATAAAATTCTTTGGATTGATTTTGCGTTATCGAATAAATCATTCCCTACCCCCATTCTCGTCTTATCTCCTTCAATAAACAAGCACTCTTTATTATCCCACATTCTTTTTTGGTTTTTTACCTTTTCTATGGTTCCGCTCCTCGATATGCATGCATGTGCATATACTCGTTCCGTATTAAGGACTTCCATATGTTGTGCGCGGATCTGCGGCGTTATATACGACCTGATGCCGGCAGCATCATACTCCGTTTTATCGGATAAGTCTCCATAAAAATCATTCAGCCCTATTAGTATATTTTCTTCCTCCGTTGTGATCACTTCTCTTAATCTTTCCGCAAGTTTGGCATCGTCTCTTTGAAAGCGCCATCGCGAGCTGCCAAACATAATACTGAATTCCCCGTCTCCGAATCTACAGATCGACTTCCTGTTCTTTACAATTTCATCAATTGTTTCCTCTTCTGTCATGATCTTTGGTATATCATATTTATGCCTATATCTCGGGTCAAATATTTCATAAGGCAGGTTATCCAATCTTTGGGAAAAAAAAGCTTTTATTATCCCGTTTTCTTCTATAAACTTAGAACAAAGTTCATTATTATCCATAACTTGCCGAATCACTTCATTTAATATTTTACTCAATTCTCTATTGGCTTCTTTTAGCGCATTGATTTCTGCTATTATTTTTTCTTGTTCCATCGTTCACCCACGATCCCTTCCGCATCCGCTAGCTATTTTTTGAAATTATTTTTAAAAATTCCTTTGCCCTGTGAATCCACAGGTGTTCTTCCATCACTCTTTTTCTGCCTTTTTCCGCTATTGCCCGTAATTTTTCCTCATCTGAAAGCAGTTCACTGACCCGGCCAGGAAGATCCCCCAGCCGTGCCAAATCAAATAATATAATATCTTCCCCATCCACAAATTTTTCTTCTAAATGCGTGCTTCTATCTGATAATGCCACTGCTCCAGCCAACATGCTATTCAGAACGCGCTCTGTAAAGCCGTCTTTATGCCAGGACATAATATTGAGTGAAACCTTCGCTTGCTCCATAATGTTCAAACTCTCTTCTACATCCATCCCTTGATGGCGAACCAGGCATTCATGCCCTGCAAAAGGCGCTCTACTCCAGCTGTCCCCATACACATGTATTTCTATCCCTGCATCCAAAAGCATACGGATTACCTTTTCACGGTAGTAACTGGAAATGCAGTCCACCACATGCCTGAGCATTTCCAGCAAATTCAAAAAGTCATCTTCCGCCAGGCTTATACCATAATATCCCAATGCCTGTTTCAATGCCTTCTCTGCCGGATCATTGGGGTTTCTCCGCATGACGTCTAAAAACCGCGCCGCAAAAATGCGTACGGAACCCTGCAAGCTATACAGAAATCCAAGAAAATCCCGGTAATTGGGATAACTGCCCATAAAAATAACGTCATATGTCTTTACTTCCTGCCAGTTTTTACAGTTTCCTGATGCCCCCCATTCCAATAACGGAATGGATGGCTGTATTCCGCCGGGCGGAAAACAAAAACAGTCTTTCACCCCCGGCCAATAGGATTTGATAAACCTCTGGTAATTACGGTCATGAACCAGTGCATAATAATTGTCCGGATGGTTTTCAAAGAGTTTTCTCAACCCTATTGGATGATCCAGAATCATATTATATTTAGGCCCGTCAAGCAAATCATGAAAATATCCGTCTAATGCCGCAGACAAAAACATCTGGGTCTGTATTCCAACCACCGCTTTAAAGCGCTGCCCTGCAAATTGAGCCAATACAGCCTCGTTTTCCACTACATCGCAAAGAATCACCCGTTGCCGGCAGACACGCAGCGCCTCTGCCAGTCCCTCGGCAAAAGAAGCAGGAACATGGCGGCAAAAATCGTTATGCTGATAAATAAGAATAGGGCTGGTATCGCCATCTATCTTATCGTATTCCGGCCCATGGGAAATCATTTCATTCAGCCATCCGGCCGCCTTCCCAGCCTCAGCAAATCTTAATGCTTTCGCCATTAAATCTTTTATTACAATCGGATAATACCCGGACTGTGCCAATTCCTTCTGGTATTTTCCCGCAATATAACAGTCCGCCCGAAATTCATTCCAGGATTCACCGGCAAAGCCCGGAGCGCTGCTTCCATTCCCAACCCCTATCGCTTTCAGCGGGTATTTTTGAACAGCCCGCAGTAAAAATTCATAATTTTGCTTTGCTTCCAATTTTCTGTTCATATCACCCACATCTGAATACACTTTTTCCTGGCACTTTATTGTCCCCTCTGCCCAGTTCTCATCCAAAAGCAGTTCCAAAAAGGAAATATCACGCTCCTTTCCCTCCGGCAGATAAGGCGTATAGCATATGATTCCATCCATAAGATTCTCCCGAAATATACTCTCTTCCCATTATTTTATGATAATTATACCGCACTTTTATAAACCTATCAAATAGATTCCCTTCATCCTGGCGTCTTTGCCAAGCCGCTTTTCCGGCTGGCATATTACGCCCTAACTTTTTATTGCCAAGAAACTATTCTTATTGTACAATTTTTATATATTTTAGCTCTTTTATTGTCAGGGGCATTTCAATTTTTTTAACATTTCCTAAGGAGAAAAAAAATGGATCAATCATTATTAAAAAAAAATTTACAATCTGCCATTATACAAAGCATCTCTCTCGTTCCCCAAACAACATATAATGGTTTGAATATTTATCGGGATCATTTCGGCGTCGACGATTTTTTTCATGAGGCAGCCTTATCTTTCAGCCAACAAGGCCCCTTGGTTTCCCTCATATGTTTAAACTGTGCTGACAGCGAGATCGATGAATTTCTTTCGCGCCAGTTATATGCCAATCTGGAAGTCGTCAGAACTACGCCTGATAATTCCTTTGCAGATATTATTGATTACATTTCATCGGCAAACAGTAAATATCTCTGTTTCTTCGAGCCGAACCACCGCTATGACTCCTCTAAAATCTTTGATATGGTTTACTCTTTGGAGTCATTGCCCTCTGTTGATTTATTAATTTGTGCACGATATTATAGCGATAAAGCAGGCGATATCATTGCCCCCTCCGAACTGCCATATTCGAAAGAGCAGCCGGATGTTATTCTTGATGGAACCTCTGTATTGCAGAATTCCATTAATGAACACAGAAACTTATTTGGTAATTTATCTACGCTTATGTGTACTACCTCGTACTCCAAGAAGCTCTCATTTGATTTGCCTGGTACACAGTTTAATGCCATTAACTCGCTTTCTTTTCTTTTTCATATGCTTGTCGGTGCAAAAATCCATATTATGCCCACTCCCCTTGCACTTACATTGCTTCAGCCATATACGGACGATGCACCAATGCTAAAAGCCTATCAGGAATTTGCAGACTCCTTTGCGGCTAAGAATTCCATTTCTATTTCCCCCTTCTGGAAATCAGACTCCTCTTTCCAGCCGCAGCAGATTTTTCCTGAAATCACTTTCTTTTATACAGATATGGGCGAATATTATAATTTGGAACCGATCGCAGAAGAAGCTGCCCGCCGGGGATACCAAACCGTATTCACCCAGGACATAAAGCAAAAAGCGGAAATCGGTATTTACTGCCAGCATCAATGCTATCCTGAAAATTCCAAGTTCTCCGTCATATTGCTGCACGATATGGCGCAAGGCCATAATCGTTGGCCCAATATATGGTATGTAGAACGGTGGAACAAATTTGACTTGGGAATTGTACCGGGCCAATTATGGAACTCTCTTTGGACACAATGCGCCTGCCAATACTATGCCAATCCCAGGCATGGAGTTTACGAATTGGGATATCCCAAAAGCGACTTGGTGGATTCTCCTTCCCTGGAAAAACATGTACAGGAACTACGTGCGCAGTTTAACTTCAAATATAATTTCTCTATACTTTATGCTCCCTCCTGGGAGAATGACGGGAAAGAAGACGACTTTGTCTGCGCCCTCTCATCATTGCCTGTAAATTTGCTTATCAAACAAGCTCATTGGCCGGCCGGTTATGAACATATTATTCATAATATCGAACAAATGCGTGCTATGCATGAAAATAAATATGATAATGTATATTATGTGGAACCGACAGAAAGCATCATAACTGCATTAAAACTGTGCGATATGGTCGTATCCGACGAATCCAGCGTTATGGTGGAGGCCCTGATGTTCCATAAACCAAGCATCGCCGTCATCGACTGGCTCATCCCGGATACCACTCCTGCCCGCCACGCTATTGTTCCGATGGATTGCGTAGTGAAATGTAAAAAAGTGCAGCTGCGGGAGTATGCAGAAAAAATGTTTTCCAATCCATCCTACTATCATTCCATATTAGAAAAAGGCTCCCAATTTTTCTCTAACCAAGGGTCTGTCTGCAAGGATATTATGGATGCCATCGCATATTATACAGAAGCGGCAGACAATTCAAACAAAAAAACAGATTGCAGATTTTCAAGCAAAAAAGTCAATCAAAAATATGCAACCTGTTCTCTATGGAATTGACCGGTAAGATTATACTTCATCAATCAATGTAATAATATCACTGATTGGCATCAGCCTGTCTTCCACTTCTTTTGCCCTATGGTACTTTAAAATAGTTTCAGCCGTTTCCTGCATTGCAGGAAACGCGCTTCTCGTAAGCTGGTTCGCATATATGACAATATTTACACCGTGGGACTGCAGTTCATCCTCTGTTACGGAATGATACGATGTAGGCACTGCCACTAACGGAGTTTTTCCATCCGCCATGCGGAATCTGTCGCAGAATTCAAACACTTCATCCGGTTCTTTCTTCCTGCTATGGATCATAATGCCGTCCGCACCGGCATCTACATATGCTTTTGCGCGTTCCAAGGCATCTTCAATCCCTTTTTCCAAAATCAAACTCTCTATTCTTGCAATAATCATGAAGTCTTCCGTACGCTGCGCCCTTTTCCCCGCGCTTATTTTTTCACAAAATCTTTCTATGCTGTCCTGCGTCTGCTCCACATCCGTTCCAAACAAGGAATTCTTCTTCAATCCTGTTTTATCCTCAATAATCACGGCAGAGACTCCCATACGCTCCAAAGTCCTCACATTATACACGAAATGCTCTACCAACCCTCCGGTATCCCCGTCAAGAATAATAGGTTTTGTCGTTACTTCTAATATATCGTCCACCGTTCTTAACCTGGACGACATATCGACCAACTCTATATCCGGTTTTCCTTTTGCCGTTGAATCGCAAAGGCTGGACAACCACATAGCGTCAAATTGGTCAATCTCGCCATGATTGGCTACAAGCGTCTTTTCAGCAATCAATCCAGTCAACCCGCTATGCACTTCAAGGGTTTTTACGATCGGGCAAAGCTCCAGCAAAAGCCGGAGGCGCTTCCTCCTATATTCCGGCATGGCCGTCTTTTCCTTCATCACTGCGTCAATGTTCCTGACTTTCTCATTATAAGTATACGGAATTTCGATCAACTGGCCGCCCCACCCTCGCAGGCTGGCAATGACGTTTTCCCGGATCGTCTGCAGCGGCCCTTCGATCCAGTTGTCGCCATGGATCACGTAATCCGGTTTTAACTCACGCAGGATCTTTTCATACATTACCTCATTCTGCACAATCACTTCGCTTACTTCCGGTATCTCCTCCAGCATCTGTTTTCTTTCTTCCAAAGACAGAATAGAGCATCGGTTATACCGAACCATCGCTTTATCACTCAAAACCCCTGCAATCACTTTCCCATATTTTACTGCCTCTTTAATAATATTCAAATGTCCCTCATGTATGACATCCGTACAGAAACACGCGTATACTGTCTTCATTTTCCACTCCAAAGCATCGTCTGATTTATAGTAGTTTTAATACATTCTTCCTAAAAACATGTTTATTGTTTCTTTCCATCAAGATCCCGACATAATAGGGATTCATGACCATATCAAGAAACAGCTGATTAAGCTCTATAAATGCATCCAGGCATTCTTCCATTTTATAATGCTTTATAAACTCCGTCGCCGGGATAAGATTTTCCATTTCAGGCATAGCCGTATAGACTTCCACCATTGCCCTGTATAAAACAAATTTTACCGGAATATAATCCAAAGTCCATTCCTGGTCGAACCATAACAGCTCATCCCCGTCCACAAAGCAATTCTTGGGTACCATATCCACATATCCCTTACGCAGAATTTTCCCGTACTTTTGATTTCCCTGGTATTGATCCAATTTCAGTTCATAAATTATGCATTGATCTTGTTCCGCTTCTTCGGAAGAAACATCAATTTTTTCCAATATACCATCCCAAAGATCCCAGATTTCTTCCTCATCACCTTTCGATAACGCATCCCGAAAATAATTTTCCAGAAGCGGCAGTTTGACAAAGTCCATTTCCAATTCATTTTGCTGGTTTACTCTATAAGGCAGGGTTTTTAATCCTCTGCTTCTGATTTCCTCCATATTATCCAAAATCTGGGACAATAAAAAATGATTGTTGGCCGTATTCTCCAACGGAAACTTTACTACTTTGCCAGAATTCTTGATTAATGTCCCTAACCTGTATTCTTTCTGCCTTCTGCTGTTCAATACCGCGAAAATTACTTTTTCTTCTTCCCCCTGATCAAGCAATGACGAAGAACATTCCACCAGAAAAGAATTGGCAAAGAAGGGAAATACATTATTCTTTACAATATCCCTGTATAACCCTTTTTCCCTTATTAATAATGTCTCGTCTGACGGTATATAATAAGGGGCCGCATTTTCCAAATTCTCGTTCCGCGGCTTATATTGGTCCGAATAAACTACCGTCGGCAGTTTATAGTCGGGCATCGGATAATAGAAAAAGCAATTGGTATAACCGCTTTCCTTTAATAATTTGGTCAATTCCTCCCTGGCAAAAGTACGAGTTTTCTGGCCGCCCAGCTTATATTGGTTCAATCCGTCGAAGGGAACGCCGGTGTGGTCCTCTCCTGCGCCGCACCAATATTTTATGCCATATTTATTCTCTATCGCAACCAAAAGTTTTCCATCATCTTTTAAAAGAGATTTTATTTTTACGAGGAAGTCCTTATAGGGACTGTCCGAATCGGTATATGTTCCCTGATATTCCAGCACTCCGATCAATGTAATATAATCAAATTTTTCACCGAATTCAATATCATTCAGATTCCCTACAATTACTTCCAGATTATCTTTTTCCCGGCAGCGCAGCTGTGCAGCCGTCGCCCGGCGCTTGGATAATTCTACTGCCGTTACCTTTTTGCATTTGTCGCAAAGCAATCCCGTTAAAGCACCGCACCCGGCACCGATCTCCAAAACAGACGCTTCTTTTTGAAAAGGATACCAGTTCAGTAAATTTCTCCTTACATTCGTAAGATGATAATAAACCGCCCAGTCCAAATGCTCGCAGACTGCTTTATCATAATCCTCCGGTTCATATTGCGCAATATATTTGATAATGTCATCTTCTATATCGCCGTCGGAATACCGGTCTTCATTTTTATACCATTGCAAATTGAGTTTTTGGGCGGCTTCCTCTACCCTCGCTTCCCATCCTTGCTTTTCAAACATTGCCTTCTCCTTTCCTTGGACTACTCTCTTTTATATATATAACAGTTAAATGAATATTCACTATTCCAATAACCTTTTACATCCAAAGCCGAAAACTTTATATCCGCATGATGCTTTGATGCAAAATCCAGGAAAAAACTCTTTGGATAAAATAAGCAATCCAAGTTCTTGTATCTTTCCTCATAATTCTCTATGTTATTTTTCCGAAAAGCTATATAGTCTTCCTCTTTCTCCTTATCGCGCATATCCGTAAGGCCTATTGCATATTTTGCTTTCTGATACATTTTTTCCAGTACTTCCCATGCATATTCCTCGTTCGGAAAATAATGGAATACGCCGTTGGAAAGAACCACATCGTATCTGCGGTCAACAGGCATATGAATTGCCTCTTCACAAATCAGATCATCCGAACGAAGGATCTTTTTTGCGCTGTCCAACAGATTCTTAGAATAGTCTATTCCGCCGCATTGTATTCCTTCCTTCTCGAATAAATACAGGTTGGCTCCGCTTCCGCACCCAACTTCATACACACTTTTTACCGCTTCTATATTCCGATCTCCTGTATAGAATAGTTCCTGCTTTATTTGCATAAACATTTCTATCCACCATTCATATCTACCCCCCCCAATTACATCATAGCCATTGCTCCTTTTCAGTTCCATAAAAATTTTTTCTTCATCTTTTCCCTGAAGAATATTCCCATCCGCACAATGCTTTTCCCAAATTTCTCTCCAATTGTTATTCATTTCTAATCCTTTCTCCTTATTCGCTTACTTTAGAAACAGCTTCCGTACATTTTCCGCATAAATGCCATCTCCGCTTTTTTCCATAAAATCATCCAGCCTATTAATCTCCTGTATCGTTCCTTCAAATAGCTGGGTAAAGGAATCAACCACCTTCAGGCAGTCATACAATCCATACCTTTCCAGCAATTCTTCTCTTGGAATCAAATCTGCCAATTCCTCGACCCTGTCATAGGTAATCAGCATCGCCCGCAGCAAAATAAATTTACTTGGAAGGTGGTCCAGCACCCACTCCTGGTCGAACCAAAGCAGCTCCTCGTCCTTTACAAAGCAATTCCGGGGAATCATATCCAGGTACCCCTTTTGCAATATTCTTCCATAACCGTTTTCTTCCCGGTATTCATCCAGTTCCAGTTCGTACATGATGCAGTCCTTTTCTTCTACTGTGCCTGAAACCATCTCGATCTGCTCCCAAAGCCGATCCCACCACTTCCAGATCGTCTCTTTATCTTTTTTGACCGCCGCATCACGCAGAACCTCCTCCAATGTCGGAAGTTCTGTAAAGTCAGTCAGCACCCTGTTTCCTTCCATTTTATGCGGCAGCGTTTTCAACCCCATGCTCTCCATCCTGTTTGTATTGTTCAAAACTGCCGCCAGATGCTGGTCCGCATCCCCGTTCTGCTCCAACGCAAACTTTGCCGCTCTTCCCGTATTTTCTATCAAGGTCCCCGTTCTGTACTTCTTCTTTCTATGGGAATTTAATAACGCAAATATGACCCTCTCCTCCTTTGAGGAAGCGGATGCCTTGCATTCCACCAAAAATGAATTAGCCATAAAATCAAAAACATGATTCTGGATAATATCTTTGTATAACCCCATTTCTTCAATAACCAGTGTCTTGTCGGACGGAATGTAATATGGAACCATGTTTTCCATATATTCATTTCTTGGTATATACTCTTCAGAATAAACGACTGTCGGCAGTTTATAATCCGGCAACGGATAATAAAAAAAAGAATTCTTATACCCGCTTTTTTCCAATAAATCCACCAGCTCGTCCTTTGCAAAGGTACGCACCTTTCCTCCGCTGAACTGATATTGGTTCAACCCGTCAAAAGGAATACCTGAATGATCCTCTGCCGCTCCGCACCAATATTTTGCCCCGCATTTATTTTCTATTGCAATCAGAAGTTTTCCATCTTCTTTTAAAAGGGATTTTATTTTTATCAAAAAATCCTTGTATGGATGGCTCGAATCTGTAAAGGCCCCTTGATACTCCAGCACTCCGATCAGGGTAATATAATCGAACTTTTCTTCAAATTCTATATCATTCAGATCCCCTACAACCACTTCCAGATTATCCTTTTCCCTGCATCGTAACTGTGTCGCCGTTGCCCTCCTTTGGGACAGTTCCACGGCAGTCACCTTGCGGCATTTGTCGCAAAAAAGGGCAGTAAGGGCGCCGCATCCGCAGCCAACTTCCAGCAAAGAAGCCTGTTCCTCAAACGGATACCAGTTCAACAAATTTTTTCTGATATTCGTAAGATGGTAAAAAACCGGCCAGCTGAAATGTTCTGTTATCACCCCTGTATAGTTTTCCGGCTCATTTTGGGCAATATATTTTATAATATCGTTTTCTACGTCGCCATCCGAATATTTATCCTCATTCTGATACCACTTCAAGTTAAGCTTTCCCGCTGCTTCCTCTATTTTCTGTTCCCATTCCGGCCTTTCAGTCATTCTGTTCTCCTTTCTTCGCTTTTACAACATATTGGAACGCTTCATACATAAATCGTTCTGCTGTATTTTCGATATAAAGCAAATTGTCTATTATTTTCTTTTGCGTGTCGCTGATGTGGAACTTGCCATAACCTATTTTGCAAATATCATAACCTGCTTCCCAAAACATACGGACAATCTCATTATATGTAAACAGGTGAATATGGGTCTTATCCAGCAAACCAGTTTCCTCATATGTAAAGTTCCCTTTCAACAATTCCTCTATCACAGAAATATGCATTACATTCGGTATGTTCGCAATTATCCTGCCTTCCTCTTTTAAAAAGTCTTTACAATATGCCAAAGCTGCCATCGGATCGTGCAAATGTTCCAATACATCGCCGAAAATAATATAGTCAAACATTTTCTTAGCAAAGGAAAGATTTTGATCTTCGATATTATTTATCTCTATCTCTGCAAAATGCGCCGCAATCGCCCCCGCCCCCGCATTGATTTCTGTTCCGTATATCTTTGCATTGGGATATCGGTTCTTAATTTCCAGTATCGTTGCCCCCAGGTCGCATCCAATCTCTAACACGGCAATTTCATCATCCGGCCCTGCATCGATCGAGGCGACTATATCCTTATTATAATTTGTATTAAAATAATGCATTCCCCATTTATCTTCCAAAAATTGCTTTTCCCATATCTTTTCATCAGAAGCAATGTCAAAAGATTTTTCTGTCCAAAAAAATATGTTATCACAGATTATTAATTGTCTGTCTGCTTGAACCATACGAAAGCAATAGTCTTCCACCGCCAAATCCCATGACTCCACTGCTTCTTCAAATCCCCCTACTTCATCCATAGCTTCCTTCTTCCAAAGTATCGCTCCATGGTGCAATCCTATCGTTCTTTTTCCTTCCGCCATCCGCATTGACTGGTTTGCCTCCACAGCCTGTTCGTAGCTTTCTTTCTTGCTGTACCTTCCTCCAACTGCGCCTGTTGCCGCTTTCCGGTGCAGCATATCCCGCATGCACAATAAGGCGTTAGGCATCAGCCTATAGCCGGCTTCTACAATAAGCAGATCCGTATTAATCTTCAATTCCTGCCTAACCATGTTCACCGCTTTTCCCCAGTTTACAAACCCCTCGTCCATAAATATGTAAGTCAAGTCAGTCTGTTCCGATGCCCATTCGGATAAGCCGTCTGTCGATCCATTGTCAAGAATAATCAGGGATATATCCACATCATGAAACATCCTGAAATTTTCTACCGCTCTTTCCACCGTATTCCGCTCATTATACGCCAGCATTATTACCGTCATCATAGCCTTATTCTTCCTTTTTCATATATTCTTTCATAAATATCTTTCTATACTTATTATAATTTTCCAGCGACAAAATTATTTTATCATCATGGCTGAACCATATATGGTTCTGTACTGGCACTATAATATGATATCCTCTTTTCCTCATCTCGCAGCTTTGTGATAAATCATAAAAATCCCAGCCGTCAAACAAGTCCTCCCGCCATGGAACATCATATTGCGTTGCCATCAGCAAACCGTCTACTCCTTCCACTACCCAGAAGCCATCTTCTCTCTTATAACGATAATCGTCCCATGGTATTTTTTTTGCCCCTTTCACCACTCGGCTTCCAAACCACATCATGCAATGCTCCGGTATCTTTCTGCTGCCCACCAGCCCTATCATGCCGATGCTTCTGTCCAACTGAAAAAGAGAAAGGATATCATAAATGAAATATCGGTTTATAAGAAACACATCCTGATGCATATATACTTTATATTTGGCATTGCTGCTGCTCATTCCTTCGTTATATCCCGATGTCATTGATTTTGCTTCCCTGATTTCCAGAACTTCCACTTCCATTCCTTCCGGCACTTCCAGCCAATGGATATAATTCACGCATTCCTGAAAAAACAGATCGTCGTTCACACATATGATAAAACAGATTTTATTTTCATTCATTGTCATTTTTACGCCCTCCCCAGCCAGATAATCCTTCTAAAATATTTTCCTTGTCGGGGATCTCTATATGATTATCCTCCCCCAGAACCTTCAGAAAAACAGGAAATATCTGTCTGCCCGTTAAATAGTCCAAAATATCGTCCGCTGCATTCACGCCATAGGCCATCCGCCTTATCATAAATACCATCCGAAAATAAATCTCCGTCAATTCTTTCATATTATGGATTGCCAAAACATAAATTTCCTTATTGCTTACATCTTGCATTTCTTCTTTAAAAATTTTTATCATATTTTTCAGGATCGGAAATTCCCAATAAACATTTACCAGCAGTCCCTTCTTTTTCAGCACCTGGTACCATGTCATAATTTCCAGCCAGGCCGCCGGCTCCCCCCGTCCCAGCAGAATATCCATCTGATGTAAGACCCTTTCTTTCAGCCGCAAACTGGCTTCCTTATCCCTGTCCACCCCTGCCAGAAATATTTCCACCTCTTCATTCACATTTTCCGGCTTCTCCTCCGGTGCCGCCGCCTTGATCAGCTCCAGCTCCCTGACTGCATCCAGAAGGCTCCTTTCTTCCTGTGAAAATATATTTTTTAGCGTATTTTCATCTTCCGGATTCTCCACATAATATCCTATTTTATCGATCAGGCTAGACTTATCATCAATCATCCCATTTTCTCCCGCTTTATTATGCTATACTGTTTTTAAATCATATGCTATTGCCAGATAGTACCTTACATTATGCATTTACGATATGAAAAGTAGCGTGGTCCCCATATCCCATTTCATTGCACTGGATAGCGCATTCCCTGAATTCCCTCAGCCAATCCGTATTCTCAGAGCAACAATCATTTATCTTCTTTTTCGCCTCTTCATAGGTATATCCCTTTTCATAAAAATAACTGACTGCAAATTGATATTCATTGGAATTATATACGATGCCAGCTATTTTCAGCCCGCATTTTTCACATAAATGTTTTACGCTTTCCCCCGAATGCAGAAAAACATGCCTTGGCGCATCCAACTGATACCAATTTACGCCAAAAGCATCCCATGCCGCGTTTGGAAACACCGGCATGTGTATATCACACACGCCATCTTTTTCCAACAAATCTTTTACACATTGCATTGTTTCCAACGGATTCGTTATATGTTCAAAGGAATCTCCAAACCTGATAAAATCATATTTTCCTTCCATTCCGCCTATCTCACATTTTTTAATATAAACCCGGTCTCCATATCGGATATCCTCCTCAATAAAAGGATCGCACCCGTACAAATCCCCATATCCCTTTTCTGCCCATTGCAACAGCCATTCGCCCGTTCCGCACCCCACATCCAAGACCCTTCCTTCTTTCTTCATCTCACCTTCAAAGGCATGGAGTTCCCTTTCCTTCAAGCTATAATAACTATTTGCATAATACTTCCCCATATCTTCCGGTATATGGTCAATCTGCATGCACTTGCAATGTTCACAAGAAAAATATTCAAATTCTTCCTGCGTGCCGTACATCATCTCTTTCACCTTATAGACTTTATTTCTTCCGTTTTTTCCACATACATGGCATACTTTCCACTCTATGCGGCAAGGCTTTGCTTTTTCTGTTTTTTTCTCCATGCTCTCCATATTCCATTCCCTCTCCCTGCTCATCTACAAATCATGGTCTTTCATATATTCCTCTACGAAAATCTTCCTGTATTTATTATAATTCCACAATGCCAGCGCTGCTTTATCGTCATGGATAAACCATATATGCCTTTGCACAGGTACCACAATATGATACCCCCCCCGTTTCATTTCAAAGCAGTGTGCTAAATCGTAAAAATCCCACCCGTCAAACAGATCCTCCCGCCAGGGAATATCGTATTGCGTAGCCATGAGCAAACCGTCTACCCCTTCGACTTCCCATCCTCCATCCTTTTCCATATCATACCGGTATCCTTCCCACGGAATCATTTCGGCCCAGTTACCCACTCTTCCTTCCGACCACATAACGCCATTTCGAGGTACCTTCACAGAACCGATCAGCCCGATCAAGCCCACTTTTCCCTGGCTTTTAAAAATGGAAACGATGTCATAGATAAAATATTTATTGATAATAAATACATCCTGATGCATATATACTTTATATTTCGCATTGCTTTGCTCCATTCCCCTTTGATATCCCGATGCCATTGACTTTGCATCCCTTATTTCCAATATCTCCAGTTCCATCCCCTCCGGCAGCTCCAGCCAACGGATATACTTTACGCATTCCCTATAAAAAAAATCATTGTTTACACATATAATAAAGCAAATCTTATTCTTATCCACCATTCTTTCTAATACCAATCCTCTATTGCTTTGATTACTTTTTCCTTATTATAGATTTGTGCCTTATCTATGATTCCATGAATAAAAACCATGGATAATTTTTTACTTTCCGCATACTCAATAATTTCATCCATAGGTTCTATTCCATATTCTATCCGTCTGCATAAAAATATCGTCTTCAAATAAGCATCCGTCAATTCCTGCATATTGTGAAATGTTAAAACCGATATCCGGCCCTCTCTTTTCCCAATAAACGCATCCAGCTCCTTCATAAATATATCGATTACCGCTCTCAAAGCAGGGAATTCCCAAAAGTCCTCCACCAGTATTTTCTTTTCTTCCAACAGGGAATACCATATCATAATCTCCAGCCAGGCTTCCACAGTTCCCTTTGACAGCAGAATATCCATTTGACGCATGAATTGTCCTTTCAGCAAAAAGCTGATTTCCTTTTCTTGTTCCGCCCTTATAAATGCTTCCACTGCGCTATTCTTTTCACCGTCTGCTTCTATTTTCTGCGTTATCAGATGATCAAGGGCTTCAAATCGGCAAATCGTCCTCAAAATCTCCTTCTCTTCCGGCAAAAAAAGATGCTCCAATATTCCTTCGTCCTTCGGTCTTTGTCTCCAGTATTGTAACTTTTCATTCAGATCCATTCTATCTATCAGGAAAATGTTCCAGGAAAACCTTTCCTCTCCTCTCAGCTTATTATCTCTAAAATCGTGTCCACACGTTTTTTATAAGTATGGTTTTCTTTTACTCTATAATAACCGTTGCGGGCAATTTCTTTCCGTTCCTTATCGTGGGCGAGAAAATATTCTGCCTTTTTCTGCAGATCCTCATAGTCCGTATAATAGACATAGTCCATGCCGCTATTAAAATATTCTTCGTATTCCCTTTGGTAATTACTTAATAAAAACCCCCCATTTCCCATAATCTCAAAAGCCCTGAGAGGAATCCCTGTCAATATACTTTTCAGCGATATATTCAAATTAATTTTAGAACACCGATATATTTTCGATGCTTCCACCATCACTTCTGCCGTCCCGCGGTTCCTTACTTCCGGAAGTTCCGGTGTCGGATCATACGTATACAGATCCACCCGGTACCGCTGCGACAAAAGCTCCAATATTTCTTTTCTTTCCAAAGCCGTAACTTGCCTTGCAAGAAAATAATGGGCATAAACCCATTCCAATCGCTCAAACCCGTCCTGGTTTACCCGCAGCGGGCAATGCTCCATCATATCTTCCATAATTTCAGGTTTCAGCATGGATTCCAATAAAAAATCACCATATACCAGCTTTTGCATCTGGATGCAGCCATCCAGATATCCTTTCGTATACCCGCTGATACCCCCCAGCCTTTCATAAAACCGGTTTTTTCTCTCATAATAAGTAGAACCCACAAAGGAGATTTCTGTACTGTAGAATTCCTTTTCCTTCTCTGACAAAGCATAACTGTCATATCTCTCCACCGATGCCGCCATAGGCAGGTGATATACTGTCTCTATCCCCTGCCTCCACAAATCTTCACAAGTTCCTTTGTCGAAAATAAATACATAGTTGTACGAAAAGCCTATTGTATTCGAATATAACTGGATGAACGGACTGTCAAAAGTCCACGATACATATTTTACTTTACAAGCATTGCAAGCAATCGATATCACAGGAAAATAATTAAATGAAAAGACGAAATCATATCTTTCGGATGCAATACGCTGGATTAACTTTTCACACAATTTATTGTTTAACCTGGTATTATCCGTTTCCCTTGGAAAAGGATAATACCTGACTTCCCATCCCCTTCGTCTAAATTCTTCCGATAAATCCGTCTGCCCTAAGCTTTTCCATTCCATGAACAGAATTCTCATATACTAACCCCCATGCCCTCTCCCGGCGGCACAAACCGTCAACGGGAAGAACGCCGCATTTCAGGCGTTCTTCCGCGTGAGAAGACTTGCAAAGCAAGTCTAGAACTTCTTCGCGAAATGCCCTCTGGCATGAGCGTTAGAAGTTCTTCTCACGCTACCCTTTAAATTTCTTCATGCGTATCCAAGTCGATACCGTTTACTCTAAAATAAGGATTCTCATAAATAAACAAATTACAGATTGCAAATGGAAATTTATGTTTCCAGGACATATAATTAAATACATTTCCTATAAACAAACGGCCTTTTTCCACTTCTTTCCACCACTTCTCCATCATGCCGCATAATTCTTCATCCCTATGGTCCCTTGCAATGACTCTTCCGTCAATCAACCCGTTATGTTCGGGATATCCTTCCTTCCGATATTGCATCATCATCTTACGGATCATAATGTTCAAATCATCCGTAGCCATCTGCATGATAGACATATCCTCATAAATGCAGTCTTCCATCGGGCTTGGAAAACTCAAGAATGCCGTATTTTTTCCATAAACTTCACAGAATTTCAAAACATCCCCTACCATAACAATATCCGATGCCACCCATATGCTGTAATCATATTCCTGCAATATTTTATGCGGCATTATTTTGCACCAGCTCTCCAAAATCAGAAGCTCTTCTTCTTCCGTTTCCCATGTCTTTTCCGGCTTCTCTATTGGGCAATATTTCCATGCACCGTCCTTCTTCCCCCACTTGTCCTCATCATCCGTAAAGCAAAGATAATCTATTTGCCGGTTTACCTCCCTGGGTTGGTTTAACACGCCTTCTCCAAGCAGACAGGTATATACTGCGCCTTTTCCCTTTCCCGCTATGTTTCCCTTTCCTTTTGCCAGCTCTTTCTGCCGCTCATTATGCAGTCGATATTGAACCTGTGAGTTGATTGTCCCCAAATCGATGATCATCTGCCGGTACGGCCTTTCCCTGAACATTTTTTCCTCTTCATTCATCGCCGTATAAAATGCCTGGTAAGTGCATTCAAACAAACGTAATATGCGCTCGCACGCATCCATGTCTTTTCTTTCCAATGCCCCTGCAAGGCACTCCTTATATACGTCGGGCATATTTCGGAAACCATAGCTCGCACGGCTTCCGATGCACTGCCAAAAAGATTCTCCCAGCGTGCATTCTATTAAATTCAATATTTCATCCATCGGAAAAGCATCTGCCCCAATCCTGCCGTCCTTTAATGCCCTGCATATCTTTTCCACCAAATCAATTACTTTGTCATCCAACCTGATCATGCTTCGTCACCGTCCATTTGTTCTATATCCATTATTTTTATCATTTCATCAAACCGATTTTTATAGGTATGATATTTCTTTACTTTCTCATATCCATTTTTCGCCACATAGCTTCGTTCCTCTTCGTGGGTTAAATAATACTCTATCTTCGCAAGCAAATCATCATAGCTGTCATAATAAGCAAAGTCAACTCCCGGTTCAAAATAATCCAAATAGTCTTCCTGATAATTCGTTAAAAGAAACCCTCCGCTTCCCATAATTTCGAATGCCCTTAACGGAATTCCTGTCCGTATCGAACGTAAAGTAATATTTAAATTAATCTTGGAACTCCGGAAAATATGGCAAGCCTCTTTAAAGCTTGCCGCAGTCCCCCTGTTAATCACATGGGGCAAAGACGGCGTCTTCCTGTGGGTATATAAATGGCACGGATATCTTTCCGAAACAAGCGCCAGTACTTCCTGCCGTTCCATAGCCGTAATATAATGAGGCAGTACCACCTGGCCGACATATTTCTGGCAAGTAAACAGATCGTCCGGCTTGTCGCCGCCGTATATTTCTTTTAACTTATCCAAAATATCCGGGGGCAGCATTTCTTCCAAAATAAGGCTGCCGTAGGTTTTCTTCTGCGCCATCGCCAAGCCGTCCACATAGCCTCTCGCATAGTCATCCAGCCAGTTTAAGCCTCTATAAAAAGTGAACTTGTTTTCTGTATAAATAGAACCGATAAAAGATACCGGCGCTCGATAAGCTTCCTCGATCTCCTCATCTGTTTCATAGGTATCATAACGTTCCACACTGGCTGCCAGAGGCAGATAATGTACTGTGGGAATTCCCTTTTTCCTCAGCTCCAGATAATCCGCCTTATCAAAAATAAAAATATAGTTGTACGGAGAAACAACTGTACAATGCCACAACGCCCGCAAAGGGCTATCGTATATCCAAGCGGCATAAGGAGTCTTACATACGTTGCAGGCAATCGATACCACCGGAAGATAGTTCCATGAAAACACAAAATCATACTTCTTTTCTGACATTACTTTTATCAGTTCCTGCTCTATTCTTTGATTGGAGTCTGTATTTTCTTTACGGCTTACACGATGATGATCCACTTCGTAACCGCGTCTGACGAGTTCCCTGTGTATATCTTCGGTCGCAAACGCCTCCCATATAATGTATAATACCTTCATTTCTTATGGCTCCTTTATTTGCGTTAAAATGGTTTCTATCCTGTTTCGGTAAGTATGGCCGGATCTTATCTTAGCATGTCCATTCCTGGCAATCTGCAGCCGTTCCTCCTCATGCAGCAGATAATAATCCACAAGTTTCACCAATTCCTCCCGGCTGGAATAAAATATATAATCCACGCCCGGTTCAAAATAATCTAAAAAGTCTTCCTGGTAATTCGTCAGCAAAAAACCGCCGCATCCCATAATATCCATAGCCCGCAACGGAATCCCTGTATGGATGCTGCGCAACGTCATATTCAGATTAATTGCGGAATTTTTAAAAACAATAGGCATCTCTTTGATATAATCTACGGGACCGCAATTCATCACATGCGCCATATCATCTGTCCGATCCGAAGTATACAGCTTTACCTGATGATTTTCTCCCAAAAGCTCTAATTGCTCTTTTCTCTGTTCACCTGTTAATTTTCTTGCCAAAAAATAATTGGCATATATCCAAGCATCGGATTCCCACTCATCCCTTCCTTTCCGAAGCGGACAGACTCGCTGCAGTTCTTGGAGAATATTATCTGTCAGCAACTCTTCCAATATAAAGTTCCCATATATCTCCCCCTGCATCTTTATAATTGCCCTTAAATATCCTTCTGTATACTTATCTACTTCGCTGATATACTTATAAAAATTCTGTCTGTCTTCGTTATAAGTAGAACCAACAAAAGAAATATCTGCCATATACTTTGTTCTGTCAATCTCTGTTATCTCTATATGGTCATAATAATCTACAGGCGCCGCCATAGGCAGATAGAACGCATGCTTTAAACCATATTTTTTAAAATCGCAGAACAGGGATTTATCGAAAAAGAAGATATAATTATTGTCAAGCATCGTATATTTCGAATAGAGAAGCAGAAATGGCATATCGTAAATCCATGCCACATATTTTATACTGCAGTCATTGCATACTTTCGCTGCGATCGGAAAAAAATTAAGAGAAAAAACAAAATCATATTCCTTCTCTTTGATCGACTTTGTCAAGCTTAGCTCCAATGATTTATTTTCACGCATATTTTCCTCTGCAAAGGGCCATATAAAAATATCGGTTCTGCAGTCAAATCCAGCAAACGCCTCAATCACATATTCATGGGCAAAACTGTCCCAGTTTAACATCAAAATATTCATACCACTTCTCCATACTATAGGAATTTCCAGATGAAAAAAGAGAGCTGGAAATTCCAGCTCTCTCTCAAACACTTTATAAAGTGCTGTACTTCGCAAACATCTAATAATTTACTGAAGTAAGGATAATACACCCTGATTTGTCTGGTTAGCCTGAGCCAACATTGCCTGACCTGCCTGAGCAAGGATCTGGTTGTTGGAGTAAGTAACCATAGATTTAGCCATGTCTGTATCACGGATACGGGATTCAGCAGCTGTCGTATTTTCAACAATGTTATCCAAGTTGTTGATGGTATGATCCAAACGATTCTGCATAGCACCGAGTGCGGAACGCTGAGAAGCAACTTTCTCAAGTGCAGCGCTAACAACATCGATAAAACTTGCAACCTGCTTGTAGCTTGTAGCTGCACTCCATGTCTGGTTCTTCAGGCTTGCATTCAGGAAGGAAGCCTTCATGTTGGAGATCTGAACGCTCAGAGTCTCGTTAGATTCATTACCAACCTGGAACAGGAAGCTCTTCGGGTTACTTACAGTACCAGCCTTGTTAGAACCCTGCAGTACTTTCTGGTCATTGAATTTCGTTGTTGTTGCAACACGGTCAATTTCAGAAACCAGCTGATTGATTTCGTCTGCGATATACTGTTTCTGAGTTGTGGTATATGTGCCGTTCGCAGCCTTAACTGTCAGCTCATTCATTCTCTGAAGCATGTCATGAACTTCATTCAAAGCACCTTCTGCAGACTGTACTAAAGATACGCCGTCCTGTGCATTCGTGGAAGCCTGATCCAAACCTCTGATCTGACGTCTCATTTTTTCGGAAACGGAAAGACCTGCTGCATCATCAGCCGCACGGTTGATCCTATAACCGGAAGCCAGTCTCTCTGTCTGTTTTGCCTGTGCATTCGTTGTGATACCTAACATTCTGTTAGAGTTCATAGCTGTAAGATTGTGTTGTACTACCATATTATATTCCTCCTTGAATATTAAACGGCTTCCCTGCCGTTCTTGTTTTTATGTTGGGCTCGGCCCTAGGTTTCCTCGCCCTCCATTTGTTTGCTAAGTAAGTTGCTTTACTTGTATATTATATCGGAATGATTTCCGAATACTTTATACCCATTTTAAAAATTTTTTTATTTTTTTTTGTCCATAAACTGAGGAGAAACTACCTGCATTTTATTCATGTTACGGTAATAATCAAGCGCTGCCCTGGAACTTTTCCTGTTCTTCTTTAGGTCTTCCCGGGCTTTTGCAAAATAATTCTCTGCTAAATTCTTGTTTCTTGCCTCCTGCGCCCGAATAGCTACGCTTTTTTCCGTCACTTCGGCAATCTTTTTTTGCAAAGAAGCAATTTGCACCTTATACCGCTCTTTCCCTTCCGCAAGCTGTCCCTTAATATGCCCGTATAACGTCTCAAAACCTTCGTCCAGCTTCGTCAGTTCATCAATCAGCACTCCTTTTTCTTCAATGCTGCTGTCGAACGCTTCTTCCGAAACGATTTCTTCGCTCAATATTTGTTCCTGTCTGGCACAAAGCGTTTCTATCCTGCCCAATACATCCAATTTTTTATAAAGGCTTTCCTCCAGGACTTGAAGATAATTCTCCATTATGCTTTACCTTTCTCTCGATTCAAACGCATGACCTCTCTCCACGTATCTCGCACAGAACGGAGATGTTCACAGACTTCCTCCAAAATATCTTTATCCTTTTTCATATTGGCCGCTACCAAACGCCGGCTGAGATATACGTAAATGTTCTCGAAATCCTGAGCCACCGGATATTTCATATCCAAAGTATCCCTCAAATATTCCACAATTTTTTCCGTCTTCACGATATTATTATGCGCCTTTTCCACGTCCTTCTGCTCTATGCCCATGATCGCAATATTACAAAACTTGATCGCGCCATCATAAAGCATCAACGTAAGTTCTGCCGGCGAAGCCGTCATGATTTTATTATTGCTGTATTGTTCATACCTGTTTGGTAGAGCCATAATTTTACATTCCTCCTAATAAGCTTGATACTGCGCTCTGGTTCGACTGTAATTTTGCCAAAGCCGTCTCCATAGCCGCAAACTTATTATACCATTTATCCTGCAGAGCCGTCAATTTATCTTCCTGCTTTTTGATTTTCGTCTTATACTCATCGTACTCTTTCTGCATCCGCTTATCATCGTAGAAAGAGCCGAAACTTCTGACGCCGTCTATGCTGCGGGATTGTTTATCCAGTTCCGTATATAGATTCTGGCTCAGTTGCGAAAAGAAGGAAATTACTGTATCCGGATCAGCCGCAATCGCAGCTTTCAGGTCATTCGCTTTCGAACTTACCGTAGCGTCATCTTCATCACCGTTGATATGGTATACATTTTTTTCATTTTCAGCAGAACTGAAATATCCCAATGTCTCGATACCGAAGCTGGACAAATACATCTGCTTCCCGTTTACCGTTGCGCCCTGCAGCATAATGTTTTTCATCGCCGAAGAAAGCGATGACAAATTGGAGTCTCTCCTCAAAATGGAATCTTTGATCTTCGTTTCCCACTTTTCAATTTCCGTATCGGTCAGTTCATCCTTTTCCGCATCCGTAAGAGGTTCATAGCCTTTCGTCGATTCCGCATTATACATTTTATCCATCTCGCTAATGATGGCATTGTATTCCTTCAGGAAGTTCTTAACAATATTGTAAACACCTTCCGTATCCCTTCTGGTCGTAAGCGTTACTACATCATCGCTTTTCTGCAAAGCTGTAATTGTCAATCCGTTCACTTCGAAGGTATTGCTGTCTCCTGTATAAGTCACACCGTTCAGGATAATCTCCGCATCTTTTCCTACCTGCCTCTGTACATCGCTTCCCTGAATGGAAGCATTGTTCACAACAGTCTGTGCCTCAGTAATCTTCGCATCCCAAGCTGCGGTTACTTCATCCGTGAGCTTAGTACCTGCTTTGATGTTATCCAAATCGGTGAGATCCAGATACGAATTCACTTCATTAAGAGATTGTGTTGTTTTAGCCAGGGCTTCCTTTTTGCTTTCGTAATCTTCAACCGCGTTCATCTGACCCTGCAGCATTTTCAGTTCTTCTTTATCAGCTTCTGTCGCACTATCCCCGTCAGCTTCAATTTTAGCCTTCAGATCGTCAATACTCTTCTTCAAGTCATCTTTATCTATGCTCTCAATGTCTTTACCATATTCCGTGGAAAATGCGTCCTTGCTCTTATCAACTGCCTCTTGTTGCTCCGCCTGCTTCTTCAAAAGACTTTCTCTTTTGCTTATATAAGCCTCTAACCTCTTCGCAATATCGCCATCAATCGCCGCCTGCTTTTCCGCTGCATTCTCCGGTTTCCCCAAATCGGCATATTTCTTATATGCTTCCAGTTCTTTTCCCTTGTAACTAAGTATGCCTAATTTGCTCAGTGCGTTCGTTCCACCCGCATCGGAAGCGGTAATAGCAAAATCATTTTCTTTTCCGCTCTTTGTCGCTGCAATATGGAATCTCTTATTTTTCTCATCAAAGTTGGCTTCCACGCCCGCATCCTTTAAAGTTGCCACAAAGCTGCCAACCGTCATATCGTCCGTAATTTCTATATCCGTTTTCTTTCCGCCGGTCTCCACCGTGATCTTGCTTCCTGCTGCGATTCCCAGATCTTTCAACAAAGTCTGATTGGTTACATCAATTTTATTTCCTGATGCATCCGTATCTAATTTCGCCCCCGTCATATATCCGCTGTTTGCCAGTTCTTTTACTTGCAGCGTCTGAGTCGCGTTCATAGCACTATCGCTGCTGATTATCTTTGCAATCGACGGATTGGAAATATCTGTCACCTTTTTGCTAAAATCCGTAGCCAGCCTCATATTACCCAGCGTATTCTGGAAAAGTTTATAGATCTTGGCATTCAGATCTTTCCAGGCATCCTGTTTCCACTGATGTACCGTCTGTTTCTTCTTTATGCTGTCTACTTTGGTCTTCTCCGCCTTCACCAATTCCGAAATGATAGATTCGGTATCCAGCCCGGAATTCATACCCGTAATTCTAATCGGCATATCTCTTTCCTCCTATTCCCGTTTTTCTGTTACATTCTCTCATCAATCATAATTCCAGCCAGTTCCCATACCTTTGCGATCATGTCCAAAGTCTCTTCCGGCGGAAATTCCTTAATCACTTCCCTTGTATCCTTATCCACAATCTTGATCATAACCCTGTTGGTTCCATCGTGGATTCCAAAAACAGCCTCCGAATGGGGCATATTTCTATTCAGTTGTTCAACAGCCTTTTTGATCTTTTCATTCGAATTCTGCTGTTGCTCTGAATTTTGATTACCTGCACCCTGCCCGTCCTTGCCGTCTGCTTTCGCTACGGATATGGTCACTGGGTCTACATTTGCAACCTGTGCAGGTGTGGAAACTTCCGTGTTTTCCGCTGCTTCACTTGTTCTGACCGGTCTCTGAACCGTCTGTGACTGAACTGTCATTACGCTTCCTAATGGTTCTATAGCCATTGTTGATCACCTCCGTGTGATTTTAAAATTTGTTAGATAACATAATGATGCTTATCATTAACGTCTACCTATTATATCGGATAAATTTTACAATAATTTACCCCCTTTCCTGCATTTTCTCGCTTATGAAAAATCTATTCAAAAAGGATGCCCCCCGAAACTTCCATTTCGAAACCAGGACATCCTTTTCCTTCTCTCTTTCATGGCAAAACGACACTGCTATTCCGGCATCGCTATTCCAACATCTTTTTCAAAGCTTCCATTCCATCCGTATGCACCGCTTCTTCATTTGCATTCTGTATCTGCACATAAACCTCTTTCCGATAGATCGGAACTTCTTTCGGCGCTGAGATGCCTATCTTCACCTGTTCGCCCTTGATCTCCAGAATCGTAATTTCTACATTATTATTAATAATCAGGGCTTCGTTCTTTTTTCTGGATAAAGCTAACATCTATTCACCCGCTTTCCTTGCCTGCAGGATATCATAAATAGGGAATTTTACTTTATATACATCTCCTTCTACGATTACCTGGCATGCTTTTCTGTTGGCACCATTGATTATGATAGGCCCTTTCAAATTTACCGTCATTTTTTCCAGTTCCGGCGGTACGGAAACGGTAACAAGCACCAGCAATTCATCCTGCTTCCATTCTCCAAGAACTTTTAATAGCTCATCCTCTATTTCCGGATTATAATCTTCCTTCACAAACAGGGGATCCATCACCGGCATCGCAAACCCCGGCTCCTGTAACGACTGCAGCCAATGAATCGTAGCGATGCCGTCGTCCTCATCGTGAAGCAGGGTAAACTGGGTCAAATCAGGAAATCCGATAATCCCGCCCGGGAAAGTAATTATCTTCTCTTCTTCAATCGTAACCTCTCCGAATACTTTTGTTTGTAATGTCATACCTTCTCCTTATTTTCCACCGCTTTATCATTTATCATCTTTAAATATAATTCATCAGTGAATTCTGCAAAATCTTTCCTGTTGCCAGCAATGCCGACTGATAGGAATAGTCCATGCTGGTCAGCTTCACCGTCACTTCCGTCACATCGATATCTTCATTGGCGGACTGCAAAGTCTCAAAAGTGCTTTTCTGCGTCATCAGGCGGTTGCTGATCAGATCAAGGCGGCTTGCCCTCGTACCGTTATCCGTAATTGCCAGACTGGTAAAATCCGATATTTTCTGGGTCTTGGTGATCAGCCCTTCCATCATTTTCTGCATATTTTCACGCACATAAGTATGTGCTTTTTCCGCCGCATCGTAAGAAGCTTTCAAATTGGCATAACCAGCCTCGCCTGGCTCCATGCCGTCCATCATTTTTTCCAGATCTTTCTTAATGGTTTCTATTTCTTCTAATTTTGCCAGCGCGTTCTCCATGTCATCGATATTTCGATCCATATCCATGGTAAACACTTCACCTGCCGTCGTATTAACACGGATTCTCTGGTTATAGCCTACATCGTATTCTATGAACTGCGTTACCTTATCGCAAGGGATATATTTCTCTATGGTAGGCGGATTGTTAGCCGTATTCTCATACTCCGCATGATTATATTCGATCACCTTATTCGGATCGGTCACATCTTTACACGCGAAATAATGCTGCGGCTGCATATCGCCTTTTTTCCAGCTGTCCTTTTGGTATGTGATTCTTATTTCCGTACTCGTTTCCAAATCGGCAAATTCCCTTTTATACAGATTTTCGCCAATTAATAATTCTCCTGTCTCCGGTATCAGCACCGCTTCATCCGGATGATCAAGCACATAATCATACGGATTGGGATCGGCAGTAGAAGATATCGCTGTAATAGGATCTGTTAAGTCCGTTCCCTGCGGCGGAGTACCATTTAGTGCTGCTGCTTGTTTTTGTGCCTCCGTAATCATCGTAATCTTAGGTATATTCCCATCCTTTATCGCATCATAGGAAAGCCGGATACGGTGAATATTTGCATTAGTAATATCTGCTTCCTCTTCCTTAACCCCGTCATTCACAGGATCATAATTGTCTTTTGTTACTCCCTTTAAATCTCCAATGTTCGTATAATTAATCGTATCAAACGCCGACACATCCAACTGTTCGGTAATCTCAAAATTCCGGTAAGACGGGTCAGCCTGATTTTCCGACAGATTTTCTGTAAAAGTAAGGGGCGTATCGGTGCGGTATCCGGTAAACATATATCTTCCCGCATAGTCCACATTGCCCGTAGAATAAAATTCATTCTTCAATTCCTTCAGCTGCGCGATAACAATCGCCATATTGCCGGCGTCAAAGTCTTTTACCGCTCCCTGCGTACAGAGTCCTATCATGCTCTTTAAAATTTCCGATGTGGTCTCCAGCGCGTCACCTGTTACTTTCAGCCAGCTTTCCCCGTCTTTTGCATTTCTTTCATAAAACTGCGTAATCTGGGATACGTCGCTGCGCAGCCGCAATGCGCGGATCGCGATGACCGGATCGTCTGACGGCCTGGTCAATTTCTTTTTCGTGGACATCTGCGTACTCAGCTTATTGGTCAATTCTTTATTATTGTTAATATTATACAGCGAATTATTCTGCATAATTTTGTTTGTCATTCTCATAGAGCAATCCTCTCCTTTCACAGCCAGCACCGGCCATACTCTTTCTGTTCCTCATCACGCCTTCCGTTGCTGCTGTTTATCAGACGCCTGTCTCCAATATCAGCCTGTCATAAATCTCCGTCAACGTCTGTACCATCTTAGAAGAAAGCGTAAAAGAATTCTGGAACTTCACCATGTTCACCGCTTCCTCATCCTCATCCACGCTGGAAATCGACATCCTCTGGTTTTCAATCGTCACGGCAATGCCGTAATAAGTATCATAAAAGTCTTTGGCGTTCCTGGAATTTAAGGCTACATCGGACAATATCGTCTGTAAAAACTCCTCGACAGTCGCATTCCTGAAACTAAACTTCGTCTTATCCCTGAGGGTTTCCACCAGTTCCTCCAGCTTGCCGTTCTCCTCCACTCCATTATTCGATACGCTTTTTGTACCGAGCAGATCGGGATCCGCCACCAGCTTATCATTGATTTCGATATTGAAAGCTGTCATTTCATAATATCCATCCGCATCCTGAAAATCTCCCATCTCATACTGGGAATCCAGAATACTGTTTCCTGCCACGGGCTTCCTCGCCGTAAAGAACATGGCACCAAGGTTATCGTTCTTATCATAGCCGCTGGTAAATATTTCGTTCACCTTAGCCGCAAAGGAACGAACAAATTCGTTCATTTGGGACAGATAATAAGGAATGCCCTGGTAATTGATATCCACACCAATTTCCACTTCCCTTCCGATTTTACCGGCTGTCACCATGGAATCGCACTTCGCATCGTCCATAATAAATTTAAAGGTACCGTCATTTTCGTTATATTCCCAGCTCTGATAATAATATAACGTATTTCCAATCACAACGCTTCCGCCCGTATCCGAAAGGTTGCATTTATTCATATCGGAAAGAAAATCCCTGGAAGCCTTTACGGTCACTTCCGTACCAAACTGGCCTTTTTTGACCGCCTGCACGATTCCCTGAAATGCTTTATTATTATTTCCATCGCGCATCGCCACAAGCCCTTTCAGCGAACCTCCCATGGACGCGTTATTCAAGTTAAAATCGTTGCCGTTATCCCAATAAATATCATACAATCCATCGGCATCGCTCTGGTTGACTTTTTCATTATCCGCCCTGGAACGGCATTCCAGTTTATGATAATCGCCGCCGTCCACAATCGGCTGATTGCCGGCAATGCTCACGATGAATCTTGTTCCTCCTGTCTCCCTCTCCGGATCATAAGGATCGGTAATCGGGTATTCCTCTGTCTTAATGTCCACGATTTCCGATAATTCATCCAGCAGCAGATCTCTTTTATCTCTCAGCTGGTTCGCCCTTGTACCGGTCATCTCCACCACATTGATCTGTTTGTTCATGGTAGCGATCTCCGAAGTAATGGAATTGATGCGCTCCACCCGCAGTTTGATTTCTTCATTCACATCTTTCTGCAGCGCCTGCAAGTTTCCCGCCGTCGTATTGAAATATTCCGCCAGCTTCTGCGTGGAAGCTATAAAAGCTGCCTTATAATCCCTAAGGCTGGGATTATTCTTCACATCCTGCAACGCACGCATAAATTCGTCAAAAATAGCTTCAAACCCTGTATCTCCGTCGTCGTCCAGATAGTCTTCGATCGACTGGGTATAATATTTTTTAATATCATATTCGCCAAGCGTCGAATTATTGTTGCGAAAACGCAGGTCGTAAAATTCATCCCTGACGCGTTCTATAGCCACCGTATCCACACCGGCTCCGGCACACCCGTAGGTCGTAAAGAGCCTGAGGGCATCTGCCGCCTCCTGCGTTACCTGCTGTCTGCTATATCCGTCCGTATGGGTATTGGCAATATTGTTGGCCGTGGTGTTCAATGCCGCATTGGCCGCCCTGATACCCGATGACGCAATCGATAAACCAAAAAATTGTGATGGCATTTACTTCACCTTACCTTCCTAATGTACTAAGAACATGTTCTATCATTTCGTTGATTACATTGACGTATCTGCTGGATGCATTAAACGCATTCTGGAACTTGATCATAAACTCCATTTCCTCCGAATCGGAAACGCCTACGATCATTTCCCTTGCGGAAAACGTCTCATTCACCACTTCCGCCTGCAGATCCGATATTTCTTTATTCGCTTCCCCTGTAATAGCGACCTGGTCAATCAGGTTACCATAATAACCGATCAATGACACCTTCGTCTCAAGATTCGGGTTCAGCGTGTGGCTCTCCTCCGAAAACGCCGCTTTCAATCTGGCTGTTGTAGCCTTATCTTCCGATCCGTCTTTCAACCGGAAGGAAAGCGTTCCCGGCTCTCTCTTCAGATCCTCGTTTACGATCATGTTTCCAATCGTATAGCCTTTTTCCGGATCGTCGGAAATCAGCTCGAACATCTGAATGGCGATAGGATTGCCCTGAGCATCCTTCAGAACATTGCCGTTCTCATCTTTCGCCTTCATATAATCCGTATCCGGCTCGCTCTCCGCCGCCTGGCGCAGAACATCGTTAATTGCCGTTACCACTTTATTCACCAGCTGGTCAAATTCCGCCTGGACGTTCATGATCAGCGACTGGGAAATATCCCTGTTATATGCTTCTATGTTTTCTTTTGCCACATCCTGATAGGTAGCTCTTTTATTCCCCCGGGCATATACCAGCGCCCTCAGGGAACCGATATCCGTATTCAGCGAAGAGCGGATTTCCTGTGTAGTATCGAACACGGCGGAAGATTCCAGAATCGGTACTCTTTCCCCCCACGGCATTGTATTGTAATCGGCGAGCTGCGGCCAGTACGGCGTGTAAAATCCCGTATCCGGATCAGCATAAACGCCCATCTCGCTGATCGATTCGGTTCTTACAAAATCCACGCCTTCGAATTTGACGGTAACCGCGCCGTAAATATCCTCTTCATAACTGATCTTGCCTATCTTGCTCATTTCGTCCAGAATAAAATTTCTTCTGTCGCGCAAGTCATTGGCATTTTCCACATTTCCCGCTTCGGCTTTCATAATCTGCTGGTTGATCTGCACCAGCTCCCTGCCGTAATCGTTCAACTTATCCACGTTTTTCTTAATCTGCGTATTCAAATTATCCTGCATCTCGCAAAGGCCTTTATATACCAGCGAAGCTCTCGTCAGGAATTCATTGCAACGGGATACGAGAAGATTCTGATTCGTCATATCACAGGGATCCATATCCAAATCCTGGATTGTCTTCCAAAGATTCTGAATAGATTCGGAAAATTCCACCCCCTGAAACTCTCCGAACAAATCTTCCATTTCATCAATAACCTTCACATTGGACTCATAAAACGCGCTGCGTCCCGACTCCTTGCGGTAGGTCTTATCCAGGAACATATCCCTGACCTGTCTTGTTTGGGAATAATATACGCCTAAGCCGTATTGCTGATATGCAACAGCGGAGGCGTTGACAGAAAGTGTCTGATAAGTTCTCGTATTAAGCAGAATCTGCTGTCTCGTATAGCCCTTCGTATCCACATTCGTCATATTATGCGCTGTGGTATTCATCGCATTCTGGCTGGTCTGCAATCCAGATGCTCCTATATATAAACTTCCAAATAATGGCATGATATCACCTCTCCCTGGGATTATTGTTTTGCATCAAATCCGTTTCTGCTTACCCCGATCGCGCTTCCCGCACTATATGCTCCTTTGTTATAGTTCGCCGTCTCGGGAGCCGCTTTCATCGCTTGAAACATGTTTATGTCAAACTCGATCATTTCCAATGCATTCAGTATCAGATCCCTGTTCTGCTCGTTGACCTGGCGTACTTGATGCACCACCGCTTTGAGCTTGTCATGTACCTTTGCCAGCTTTTGCTGTTCCGCCGGCCTTGGTTCAAGCATCTGAATAATATTCGTCAATATCAAATCTTCAACATCCCTGTTTACTACGTTGGCAATATCCTGAATCACTTCCCGCCTTTTATTGTCTAAATGATTGATTCTGCTTGCAACGATTTGTTCTTCATCCGTGATTTTTGATAATTCTTCTAAATTGCCGGAAATAATTGCCGGTTTCTTTTTTGTGGACAGCTCCAGCAAGTTCTCATATTCGTCACATATACCACCTAATACTGTAATCAGGTTTTCCATCAAACTTGCCACGAAACTACCCCACTTCTTTCATTTTTTGTAATAATTTGTCAGCAAAGGCTCCTGCTTCCACTCCATAAGTACCTGCCTGAATACTATTTTTGAGAGGAGCAGTTATCTCTTCCCTGATGTCGCTGCTTGCAGCTACCGCCTGTTTTGCCACCTGATATTCCCTTCCAATGCTGGAAATCTGAAGCTGATCGGTAGCACCGACGCCGGGCTTCCTTTGGCTTTTATCAGTTTTCGATGTCTTATATATCTGCTGAACCTGTGTATATGCCTCAATACGCATTGTCCACTCCTCCTTCCATGAGCTTACTGATGTCTTATTATTATTATCGGACTTTTGGGCGATTACTTTAGAGTTAAAAATTTTTTTTGCGCGGCAGCGGATATCCGCTGTCTCTTATTTTAATCAAAAGAGGCCGCCACATACATTTTCCCTGTGACAGCCTCTTACTCTTTTTTCCTGTTTTCTTACTTTGTTTTTTATTTTTCTTCCGCCGTCCTGAAAGCTGCCAACGCCCCTTCCAATTCCGCCATTTTCTCTTTCAGCTCCGCACTCGCCTGTTTCAGCGATTCCACTACGTCCATCTGCTTTTGGGAAATGTTGAATACTTCTCCCGAAGCCGTGGCCGTTTCTTCCGACACGGCGGAAATGCTGCTTACCGCATCCAGCGTATCCTGCCTCTGGGCATCGATGCTTTCAATATCCCCCGATATCCGCCGGATCGTATCCAGCATCTGCCTGGTGCTTTCCGCAATATCGCGGAAATCTTCCGTTGTATGTTTTACAAGAAGCGCCTGTTCTCCTACGATCTCCCCGGCCCTTTCAGCCGTGGAAACAGTGTCTTTCGTCTGTTTTACGATCTCATCCACTACTTTGTTGATCTCGCTGGCTGCCTCGCTGGAGCCGTCGGCCAGTTTTCGGATGGCTTCCGCCACTACTGCAAATCCCTTTCCTGCTTCCCCTGCTCTTGCCGCTTCTATCGACGCGTTCAACGACAGCAGATTGGTTTCTTCCGCAATATCATTGATCGTCTCCACGAATTCCCCGATCACCATAGATTTTCTTGCTAATTCTTCAATGTCCGATTTTACCCTGTCCGTTACCTCGATCGTAGCCTCGGTTTTTCCCGACAAAGCTTCCATCGTCTCGATACTTTTCTCCACAATCCCCTTTGTAGCTTCCGAGCCGCGTGCTGCCTGTTCGATGCTTCCGCCGATTTCCTCAATCTTCCTGGAAAGGGAATCCATCTGATTCAGGCAATCCCCCGCATCCGAAGCCTGGAGAGATACTCCTTTATCTATCTCCGCCAACGTCGCCTTAATTCCCTGGGAAGATTCCTCGATCTTTGCGGAAACCTCTTCCACGCCGCCCGCCGCATTTTTTACCAGCATAGCAATCCCTTCCACCTGCTGGATCAATCCTTTCATATTGGTGATCACATTCATAATGTACCGGGACAATATACTGAATTCGCTTTTGCCTTTTGTCTTCAGGCACACGGTCAAATCGCCTTCCGCCGCTTTTTTCAGGCGTTTGATGATTCCTGACATACCGGCGCTGATATTCAGAGAGATCAAAAAGCCGATAATGACCGCCACGATACATGCCACGGCCACGAGCATCACCGTAATACTTTTAATGGCTTCGGCGCCTTTCGTCACGTGGCGGACAGGCACAAGGTATCCCAATGCGGCTCCTGTCTTTTCACTTTTTGCAAAAGTAAAGAAATACTCCTGGCCGTCATAAATTACGTATTCCGTACCCTGCAATTCTTCTGCCGCAAGGCAGTTCCTGAAGAAATCCTTGTCATAAAAAGCGAATTCCTCCGTAATTTCCTCATTTTTTATTACCAGTTCCCTCCCATCCCCTGTCACGAATCCAAGGATAGAACCGTCTGAGGTATCCACCTTTGACAAGCTCTTCTTTACCGCCTCTTTACTAATATCCACTATAAAAACCGCCGCCCGGTTCGGAAAAGCGCTCATATAAGATATCGCATAATCGTCCTGATGATACCCCGTCAACGCGTCCATCTGCGGATGGCTCCCCACCCAGGCAGTGGATTTCCCCAGCCAGTCAATCACATTCTTTTCATATATCACCTTCTGCCCTTCTTCCGTTTCGGCCCATTTTTCATAATAGCCGTCCGCACTCTGGTCGGAAGATTCCAGCGTACTCATGACCTTGCTTCCGCTTTTCGGTATAATATAAATAGCGTTGATCAGTTCATTGGATCTCTGCCTTACTTTAATATTGGATGCATTTTTTCTGTAGATGGAAGACGCTTTGGAAAGGTCGTTTTTGAACAGACCGTTTGCCAGGCTTTGCAACTCCGTATCCAAACGCATCTGCATCGCTTCCGCGCTAACCATGGACATGCCAAAATCCAAATACTGCATCTGCGTTTCGATGGAAGTCCTGGCTGTTTCCTCAAAATTAGCAACCATTCCTTCCTCCGCCTTTTTGGAAGAAATAACACCTACCAATATAACAAAAAATATGGGAACCAAAAAACCGATCAACAGCTGTACTTTCAAATTCACGTTCAGCTGAAAATCCATTTCTTTTCCCTTTATTTTTGCCTTTGTTCCTGTTCCCGCATTTACATTCAAATGTTTATTTCTCCCTGCTTTTGCTGCCATGGCATATTCCTCCTATCCACGTCAATTATAGCATTAATACAACTTTTCCACCACTGCTTTCGACGTTTTCTTGTTGTTTTCCCTGGAAACCGCCAGATTTCTCCTGTAATATTCCCGGAACAAAACGTCAATGATATAAAGCTGGCTCATTTTTACGCTCATGGATCCGCCTTCCAAAGGTCCTTCGTTTGCACCGCAAGTCAAAAGGACGTCCGTATAATTCGTCAGCGGGGATTTCAAAAAACGGGTAATTCCAACGATCTTTGCTCCGGCCTGGCGCGCTATCTCCGCCACATATACATTGTCTTTCGTGGAGCCGGAATAAGAGATAATAAAGATCAAATCATCGGGAGATGCCATGGAAGCGGACATCGCCTGCATATGGGGATCCTCGATGCAGCTTACTTTGTTCATAATCCGGAGGAATTTATTGCGTGCCTCCTGTGCCGTCAGCAGACTGTCCCCGATACCGAAAAAGTAAATCTGCTTCGCCGCTTCTATCATCTCCACCGTTTTTTCCACCGCATCCGCGCTGAGCAGCGTTCTCGTTTCCCTGAGAGCGCTGATATGCGTCTCCAATATGCTATCCAGCATACCGGAAAGGGAATCCGATCCTTCCATGTTTCCCTCCTCCAGCTTTTCCGCCGTTTCACCCGGCGTAAGGCTCAGGGAAAGCTTCATTTTGAATTCCTGATATCCTTTTACTCCCACCGCCCGGCAGAAGCGATGCACGCTGGCATCCGCCACATCGCAGGCATCCGCCAGATCGGTAATGGACATAAAAAGAACTGCACCGGCATTTTCAGCCACATAATCGGCAATTTTTTTTTCGGTTTTGGTAAACTGGTTATATAATAGTTGTATATCTAGTAAAAGACTGGATGATGACACCATATTCCTCCCTTTTGCCGTAAGACACTTCCGTATTGATAAAAGAGACATGGGCTGCCCATGTCTCTTATGTCAGGTCAACAATATTTCTTCACCGCATCCGCAATCATGTCTGCACATTCCTGTGCAATCCCTTTGTCACTTTCCGCCAATTCCGCCAGAGGCGCCCTGACGCTTCCAACGTCCGGCCCTCCCTGGATACGGATAATTTCCTTGATCACGGCATACATATTTCCGTGCGTAGAACACATCTTATATATAATCCTGCATATATCGTTCTGGACTGTTCTTGCATCCTCTATTTTTCCTTCGTAGAAAAGCTCTCTCGCCTTGATAAACAATTCCGGCATAGCGGCATACGTACCGCCGATTCCCCCTACGGCTCCAGCCGCAAGTCCCGAAACAAACTGTTCATCCGGTCCGTTGAATACGATTACATCCTCATCGCGGAACATCTGGATATCCTGCACGGGCATGGAAGAATTCTTTACTCCTATCACCCTTGGATTTTTCTTCATCTCTCTCAGCAAAGACACCGTCAAAGCGACTCCCGCCAGCTGCGGAATATTATAAATAATAAAGTCCGTATCCTTTGCCGCAGAAGAAATATCGTTCCAATATTTTGCGATGGCATGCTCTGGCAGATGGAAATAGATCGGCGGGATGGACGCGATCGCATCCACGCCAAGGCTCTGCGCATGAGCCGCGAGTTCCATGCTGTCCGCCGTATTATTGCAGGCAACGTGAGCGATCACCGTCACCTTTCCTTTTGCCTCTTCCATAACGTTTTCCAGCGTCAGCTTGCGTTCTTCGACGCTCTGGTAGATACATTCCCCCGAAGAACCGCCTACATAGAGTCCGGTAACTCCCTTCCCGATCAAATATTTTGTCAATGCCCGCACACGTTCAGGAGAAACCTTTCCCTCCTCATCATAACAAGCATAGAACGCCGGGATAACCCCCTGATATTTTTTTATGTCCATAATACAATTCCTCCTCTTTTTATCCTCTCATACTATCCTCCAATCCCCCGGAGCTGAAGCTGCGATGAAAAATGCCGCTTTTCAGGCATTTTTCGGTGTGAAGAGCGGTTCGCGATGCGAACCCTAGAAGTTCTTGGCGAAGCACCCACTGGTGCGAGCCTTAGAACTTCTCTTCACACTAACCTTTAACCGCACCCATCGTAATACCTTGCGTAAAGTATTTCTGGAATAGCAGGAAGATCGTAATAATAGGAATCGCACCAAGCGCTGCTCCTGCCATGATCAGGCCGAAGTCGTTGGACATTTCTGCCTGCAGCTTGGCAATACCAAGCGCGATCGTCAGGTTCTTGCTGGAATTCAGCATGATCAACTGCAGGAAATAATCATTCCAGGTCGTAATAAAAGTAAAAATCGCCAGCGCTCCGATACCAGGTTTTACAATCGGCAGCACTATAGTCAAAAATGTCTGAATCTCACCGGCACCGTCGATCCTTACCGCCTCGAGCATTTCCGTTGGTATCGTCTCCGAAAACTGTTTCATAAGGAATATACCGAAAGGCCAGCCGACAGTAGGCAGGATTACCGCCCAAACGCTGTCATGCATCCCTAAAAACGACATTTCTTTTAACAAGGGAACAAGAACGACCTGTTTCGGCAATGCCATAGCGCATACCAAAAAGGTAAACAGCATTCCCCTTCCCACAAATCTTTTTTTCGCCAGCGCATAACCAGCCATAGCCGCGGTAATACAAGTCAAGCCCATGGACATAAGCGCAATGAATATACTGTTAAACAACCATTGTATCGCCGGTTTATCAAAAAGTCTTACATAGTTATCCGTTGTCGGATTCTTAGGAAACCATTCCGGTATCGCCGCATTGATTGCAGCCGGATCCTTAAAAGATCCTGTTACGATCCAATATACAGGGAAAATAAATAAGATAGCCAGAACAATCATAATGATCATTACTATTACATCATAAGCAGTTGTACGTTTTACTCCACTATTCATTATTTATTCACCCCCTTAATCTACGCTTCCTGATTTGGTTACTTTAAACTGCAATGCGGAGAATATCGCAATAACCGCCGCAAGGAAGATTCCCATCGCATTTCCGTATCCATAACGGTTCAGTTTAAATGCTTCATAATAAATATAATACATGATCGTATCCGTAGAATGCTTCGGTCCGCCGGATGTCAGCAGCTGGATCAATGCAAAACACTGGAAAGAATTGATCGTTGTAATGACTAAAACATACAATGTTGTCGGCATAATGGAAGGCCACTTAATCTTCCAGAATGTCTGTACATCAGTTGCCCCGTCCACTTCCGCCGCCTCCACCAAAGAGGGATCCACATTACCCAAAGCGGCAATATAGAGTACGATCGGCTGTCCTATGGACGTTGTAAATAAAATCAGAATAATACACCAGATAGCCGTTTTCTCATCTCCCAGCCAACTGACATTCTGATCGATCACGCCTACACCGGACAGAACCGTATTAAACAGTCCCGTGTATTTATTAAACATCCATTTCCATACTACGGCAACCGCAACCGTACCGGTAACGACTGGCAGATAAAATATACAACGGAAAAAAGATCTGGTAACCGCATGCATCCTATAAATTGATGAGCCTACCCACAGTGAAAATATAGTTACCGTAGGAACCGCTACGACAACGATAAGCACTGTATTCCAAAATGCCCGCTGGAAAATTTCATCCTGGAACATTTCCACATAGTTTCCAATTCCAACAAAGCTAAAATCGCTCATTGTATAATTGAAGAAACTGGTAAAAAGGCACATAAACATAGGAATGATAACAAAACCTATAAAGAAAAACAAACTTGGTAGAAGAAACAGGTAAGCAGCCCTGGTTTCACGCATAACCAGCACTTTGCTTCGTGTCGTCACATTTTTTTTCCCCATATCAACATTCCTTCCTGAACTAATTTTGTCCACAACGCTGTGGCATTTGCCTGTCTTACGAGAAAGACTGCTGCACCCCTGATTTTCCAATCATTGGTGCAACAGCCCCTATGAAATATCAGTTAACCAAAACCTGACAAAATCCTTTAGTTTGCAGAAGCGTCTGCCGTAGCCGTATTACATGTCTCTACATAAGTATCTGCTGCTGTCTGAACATCTTCACCATCAAATATCTGCTGAAGCATGTTCCACCATGCGGTACGCTGCTCTGCCCAGCCGAGCGTTACGTTGTAGTAATCGCCCAACCACTGCTGGAAGCTTGCGTACATTGCCATACGCTCTTCATCTTCTGTTCCCGCATAGATATTGCCGTAAGAGGAACGTACCGGGAAGAAGCCTGTGCTTGCTACGCTGGCAGGACCCTGTGTCGCATCGTCACAAATAAATTCGATAAAGAGTTTTGCTGCTGCAATCTTATTCGCATCGCCGTTATCAAAGATACCGAATCCCCAGATACCACCGCAAAGTTCAGGTGTTCCGCTCTCGGAAGGGAATGCTACCGGATAAGGAGTGAATGCTGTCTCTGCCGCATATGTCAGCTGGTTTGCTGCATTCCAGCAGAAGCTCATTGCGATCGTTTCATTTGCAAATAACTGGATCTCATCGGATGCAACCGCACCTGCGTCATAGCTTAACAATCCTGCATTTGACCAGTCAACCAGCTGCTGCAAGCCCTTAACGCCCGCTTCACTGTTCATCGTCCACTCTGTATGCTCTGCATTTGTAAATTCTGCATTGTAAAGGTTCATTGCCAATGCACGGGTACCCTGGTCGCCGCCCTGGCCGCCGCAATATACAACGCCGGTTGTATCAACGCCGTAATCTTTCAAAGCCTGTAAAGCTTTTTCAAAGTTCTCGGTCGTCCATGTACGGTCGTCATTTATGTACTGCATAGCGTCTGCTGCTTCGAACAATTCCTGATTAACCGCCATCGTATGAGTCGTCATACAAAGGGGATATTCATAGTAAGCGCCGCTTTCGGATTTACAAGCTGCAACTACCGCTTCGCTCGTTGCGGAGATATCTGCTAATGCTTCCTCATCCCAAAGATCTGCGAGGTCAACCATCTTGCCCTTTGCGCCCCAGTTACTTACCAGACGCTCCGGTCCTTCCATAATAACATCAGGCGTCGTTCCTGCTTCGATAGCTGCCGTTACCTGATCGTCGCCGGACTGGTAATCCAGATATTCTACCGATACATTGATATCCGGGTATACTGCGTTGAATGCTGTAACAAATCCTTCCACTGTTGCTGCATCGCCAAACTTACCGATGGGATATGTCCATAAGGTAATGTCTGCCGCTACGCTTTCTGCTGCAGGAGCTTCCTCTTCCGCGGGAGCCGCCTCTTCAGCAGGAGCCGCTTCTTCTGCGGGAGCTGCCTCTTCTGCAGGAGCTGCTTCTTCTGCGGGAGCTGCCGGTTCTTCAGCAGCAGGAGCCGGTGAACTACCGCATGCTGCTAATGAAAATGTCATGGCTCCAGCCAAAAGTAATGCTACTAACTTTTTCATTCTCTTTCCTCCTTCAAATTGTTAAAAATTATGAATTGCTTTCAATAGCCTAACCGCTATTTGTTAAAATTGTACAATATGCGTTTCTTTTTGTCAATATATTTCCAGGAAAATTTTTTTAAAATATTTTTTTTGCAGAAATTTATTTTCATTTTAATGACACCAAAAGGCACTTATGTTATAATCAGTAAAAAGTTATGAAAGGATCTGATTACGATGAAACAAACTCTGGAAGAAATCTTAGCTGCAACCCGTCATTCCATTATCGTTTCCTGCCAGGCGCTTCCCGGCGAACCCTTATATTACGAAGAAATGTCGCTGATGCCCTATATGGCAAAAGCTGCACAGATGGCAGGCTGCAAATGTATCCGGACCAGCAGCGTCAGGGACGTGGAAGAAATCAAAAAAGCGACCGGTCTGCCTGTCATCGGCCTGATCAAACGCGTCTATGAGGGTTATGACGCGTATATTACACCCACCATGAAAGAAATCGACGAACTCGTCGCAGCGGAATCCGACATCATCGCATTGGACTGCACGCTGCGCACACGGGGCGACGGAACTACTATTAATGAATTTCTGGCACAGATCCGCGAAAAATACCCGGATATCGTCCTGATGGCAGATGTTTCCACTCATGAAGAAGGCGTAAACGCATGGAAATGCGGCGTCAATCTGGTAGGAACCACTTTAAGCGGCTATACCCCGTATTCCCCTAAAGTTGACGGCCCGGATTTTGAACTCGTTTCCCGGCTTGTCCGCGATCTGGAAATTCCCGTCATTGCAGAAGGCAAAGTACATTATCCTGACCAGGCGAAAAAAATGCTGGAACTCGGCGTTCACGCCGTAGTTGTAGGCGGCGCCATCACGAGGCCACTGGAAATCGCCCAGCGCTTTTATAAAGCGATTGAATAGCGATGACCCGAAGCGGAACATGCAACGGCCAGCACCGGAAAGGAGAACTGCCATGATTTATGATAAGCTTGAAAATATCGGCCGGTATAAAGGAATGAACAAACATCTGGATACCGCCATCGACTATATTCTGCACAATGACCTTTCTTCCCTCCCTTCGGGCAGGACAGAACTGGACGGCGACAATGTATATATTAATGTAATGGAAGCAGCCGCCGGCCCTCTGGAAACAAGAAAGTATGAGATTCATAAGAAATATATGGATATACAAATCGATCTCGCCGGCACGGAAGCCATCCATACCGGAGACATGAGCGCTATGTCCGTCGAAAGCTATGACGCCGCATCGGATTTTGGCTCAGTCCAGTGTCCCGATCTGGCTTCCTGCACCATAGGCCCCGGCAATTTCATCCTCTGTATGGCGGAAGAACCACACAAACCCGGAATTGCCGTATCGGATGATATCCGCTTAAAAAAATGTGTATTTAAAGTACATATATAGTCTGTAAACATTATCAATTTGGAAAGGAGACGGTTCTGGTATGAAAAATCTCGTATTTGACATCGGCGGTACTGCAATTAAATATGGCATTTGTGAAAATGATAAACTGCTCCAGGTAAACGAAATCCCCACCCACGCCAGCATGGGCGGAAGGCATGTTATGGATACTCTGACCGGTCTTATAAGATCTATCATGGAAAAAACAGAATGCGATGCCATCGGCATCAGCACGGCCGGGCAAGTGGACGCATCCAAAGGATCCATCATTTACGCCAACAGCAATCTTCCTAATTACACGGGCACCCAGATACGCCAGGAACTGGAAAATGCTTTTCACCTTCCGGTCATGGTAGAAAACGATGTGAATTCCGCTGCCATCGGCGAAGCCATTTACGGAGCCGGACAAGAATATCCTGATTTTCTCTGCCTCACTTATGGCACCGGAGTGGGCGGAGCTATTATCCATGATAAACAAATATACCACGGCTCCAGTTTTTCCGCAGGGGAATTCGGCGCTATCGTAACCCACGGAACAGCCAAAGCCTTCGGTTCCGATTTCTTCGATGGCTGCTATGAACGCTATGCATCTACCACAGCCCTTGTCAACTCCGTCTCCGCCCATGATCCTTCCCTTGACAACGGGAAAAAAATCTTCGAGCGGATTGATGACGAAGAAATACGAGCTATCGTAGACTGCTGGATCAATGAGATCCTTTTCGGCCTGACCAGCCTGATCCATATTTTTAACCCCTCATGCGTTATTCTCGGGGGAGGCATCATGGTACAGCCTTATATTATAGAACAAATCAACTCCAAAATCGGCCAAAGCATTATGCCAAGCTTTGCCCATGTGAAAATCAAAACCGCCGCTTTGGGCAATACTGCCGGATTATTGGGCGCGAACCATCTCGCATCCCAATATAAAAACAAAAGCGACGGCAAATAAATCATATTCCTATCAGATTTTTCTTCCGGCTCCGGGCAGACAGTTTTTCCAGGAGCCGGAAGATTTTGTTTTTTTCATATTCTCTTCGGAAAAGAAAACTTGCAAAAATCCCCTCTACTCAGCAATTTCCCGTAAACACGTTTTTCAAATATTTTTTTGCGGTTCCGGCAAGGCGGTATACCAGCTCCACGTCAGTCGCTTCCTTATCCTTTATCCGGTACTGCGGGAAAAAACGGGTGATATGCAGCGGAATTTCCGCTCCGCCCGCAAGAGATGCGATCCATCCCGCTTCCTCTTCCATCTCTTCTATGCTGTCGTTTTCCCCGGGTACGATCAATGTAGTCAACTCCACATGACAATCTCCGGAAGCTCTGGCAATAAATCTCTTTACCGATTCCAGATTTCCGCCCAGCTTCTCATAATAGCTCTCATTAAAACCTTTTAAATCAATATTCATCGCATCTATAAAAGGAAGAATTTCTTCCAGCACTTCCAGGGATGCCGATCCGTTCGTTACAAGCACATTGTCCATGCCGGCCTCTTTTACCAGCTTCGCCGTATCCCGCACATATTCCCAGCCAACCAACGGTTCGTTATAGGTAAATGCAACTCCTATATTGCCCATGGGTTTACATGCCAGTGCTTTATCCGCCAAAACCTCAGGGGAGAGAAAAACCGCACCCACTGTTTCCTCCGCCTCTTCCCTTCCCACCATGGAAATTTCGTGATTCTGGCAAAAGGGACATTTTAAATTGCATCCGAAGCTCCCAACGGATAAAACCAGGCTTCCGGAGCGGAACATTTTCAAAGGCTTTTTTTCTATGGGATCCAGCGCCAGGGATGTGACCATCCCATAATTATCACATACAATCCGCCCGTCTGAGTTCTTTCTCGCCAGGCAGATCCCTCTTTGCCCCGGCGACAGGCAGCAGCGGTGCATGCATGTATGACATGTTATTTTCATGGATGATGTTTCCGTAAACAATGTATTCATAAAGTTCCCTCTTTCCGTTCGGATCAGTAATGCCGGATCACTTCGAATCTTTCCAGTTCTACTTCTTCCCCTGTCCCAATCCCGGCCTTATCCTTCGCTATGGCTATCTGCTCCTCCACAGTATTCACTCCGTCCAGATCCGGGAGCAGCAGACCGCGTTTGTATCCTTTAGTTACAACGACTCCATACTTCTTTACATCCAGTTCCTCCGGGGAACTGATCCGTTCCATATCCCCCAGTACATCCACACTGATCACGAGCCGATCCAGTTCTTCCGGTTCTATAGGAGAAAACCGCGGATCTCTGGTGGAAGCGTTGACGGCGTTCTCTATAATTTCCTCCGCAACACAGGACTGCACCCCGCAGACCGTTCCAATACACCCTCTCAGCCTCCCATCTTCTTTAATAGAAACAAAGACTCCCGCTTTTCTGCCATACATTTCCTCCGGCAGCCCTTCCGGCGCTTCTATTCTTTTTCCGCTGCGTATATACTCTTCTATGGTTTTCCTGGCCAGGCTCACATAAGCATCCTCTTTTGCTCTCCGTTCCCGCATCTCTTTTCTTTCTTTTTCCTCGTGCTGCTCCCCGAAGTTCCTTCCGGGATCACCGCCGCAGGGCGCAAAACAGCAAATGCCGTAGCCCACGCCAAAAGGCCCCTCATAAGAAAGAACTTCCGCCTCAACCCTTATCCTGTCCAAAGCTCCCGCCATCATCGTAAAGGAACGATGCCCGCATTCCCCTGCCTTTTCGCAAAAATCTTCCGAAAATTCCAACAATTCTCCAAAGGCCGCTCTTCCCATCACATCCATAATCCGCCTGTCATAAGCCGGCCCTTCCTCCAGATACCCATAAGGCCCGTCCTCTTTCAGCCGGTGGGAAAGATCCCCGCTGCCGATCAGCACCGTTTTTCTGTCCAAAGCCTCCGCAGCTCTTTGGATACACTGCCCAAGCTCGTAATGCCGGATCAGCGACAAACCGGAAAGGCCGATCCTGACCAGCCGGTATTCTTTCCAATACTGTTCCACGAAATATAAAGGCACCATGGTTCCGTGATCCAGCTTTTTCTCCCGCTCTCCCATAGTTCCCGCCGGAAGTCCCCTGATATCCGCCAGTCTGCACAATTTTTCCACAAATTCAGTATCATACCAAACCTCTGTTTTCACTCCCCCCGCCCGGAACTGTCCCAAATCCCCCTTGGCCTTCTTCCCCGGCGATATATGGAAATAGTCCGCATACATCGTCTGGTGAGGAGATATCAGCACGATCGTCTCAGGCTTGATTTCCCCGATCCTTTTGGCTGCTTCCCGGTAGGCGCAGACCGTATCCTCTATTTTCTTTTCCTCCCCTCTTCCCACATCCGGCACGATCAATGGCGGATGGGGAAGCATAAATGCCCCCGCAAATGCTCCTGCAATACTCATTTTATCCCCGCTCCTTTCCGATTAAATTCTCATATATGATCCGGTCTTCATCCTTAAATACATTAAAAATCACCCGGTCCATAGCATTCTGATGTCCCTTCAGAAAACGAATGACCGTATCTACTGCGATCCTTGCCGCCTCGTCGTTCGGAAAATGAAACTCGCCGGTAGATATACAGCAAAAAGCCACGCTGGAAATATGATGGGCCATGCAGCATTCCAGTACATTTTGATAGCAATTCCGCAAATCTTCACAGAGAGCGTCTGTCAGTCCCCCATATACGACCGGCCCCACCGTATGGATCACATAATCGCAGGGAAGATTATAACCCTTTGTCAAGGTAGCCGTTCCTGACGGCTCCTCGTATTCGTCTCCATACCTCATCCGCCTTCCTTCCATAATATGTCTGCATTCTTCCCGAAGCTGCATGCCGGCAGCGCTGTGAATAGCATTATCAATACACCGGTGACAGGGTACAAAGCATCCCAGAAGCTGCGAATTGGCGGCATTGACGATAGCTCCCGTTTTCAGCCTCGTAATATCCCCCTGCCAGATGGATATTCTGCCGGCCAGCAGGTGAGAACTTCCATATTGTTCCTCGACAGTAGGAATTTCCGCCAGGGATACCACGCCTTTCTCTTCCAGTTCTTCCTGCAAATATGCGTCCTGCGCCTCCAGCATTTCCTCCGAGACCTCCCTTGGCATACGGATATTCATCAACGAGCGAATTTCCATTTTAGCTCTCATTTTCCCCCTTTTTAAATTCCGTCCCCTGTTTCCTTCCATCCCCCCTTCCCAATCATCCTCCCGCAGCATTTTCAAAAAAAGTTCCGCCTTATTTCCGCTCATTTTCAACATCCTCCCTCCTCTTTAAAAAAGAGACCAACGGCATGATATATTCTTTACATTAATTATTTATACTATGGCAGACCACATTGTCAATACCGCATGAAGGAACCGGCACAAATTAATTTTTATGGTTGAAACCGCCCCCGCGATTCAACAAACCGGTGATTGAGATATGATTCCTATACTGATAATATAGTAGAAAAAGATATTAGAATAGGGAGATCGGACATGGACAATCATCTTGGAACAGCCATTATGAAAAGAAGAAAATTAATGGGATACACACAGCAGAATATTGCGGAATATCTGAACGTTTCCTTTCAGGCAGTATCGAAATGGGAAAATGGCACGTCCTGCCCCGATGTTACATTGCTGCCGCAAATCGCACACATTTTGGGAACTACCACGGATGCCTTATTGGGATACCGCTCCTTACCGGCAACCGCCTACGAAGAGCGCTATAAAGAAAAAGAATATTACTGGGGCCTTAACCCCAGCCACTTATGCTATGAAATTATGAAAATCATGCCTCCGACCAAGCCATACCGGGTTCTGGACATCGGCTGCGGCGAAGGAAAAGACGCCGTATTTCTCGCCAGAAACGGATACATTGTTTCCGCTTTCGACGCTGCGGAAACAGGACTGGAAAAAGCCCGCGCCCTGGCAAACGCCCATGGGGTTCTGATCGATTTCTTCCGGGCAGACGCCCTCGATTACAGGCCGGACGCCTGTTTTGACATTATTTTCAGCAGCGGCGTGTTCCACTATATCCCTTTGCACTTGCGGGAAGAGTGGATATCGTCTTTCAAAGAACACACTTCCCCGGGAGGCATCCATGCGGTCAATGTATTCGTGGAAAAACCTTTCCTCGCGCCCGCTCCCGATATGGAACCGTCTGAAACGGCCGGCCCTGGCTGGCGTTCCGGCGAATTATTCACCCTTTACCACGACTGGCTCTTTCACAGCATGAAAGAAGAAATCTTTGACTGCAATAGCAGCGGGATTCTTCATAAACATTGCATGGACACGCTGATTGCAGAGAAAACGATTGCGGAGAAAACAGAAGAATAAGCAGTAATCCTGCATAAGCCGGCGGGCAAAATCCGCCGCCAGCCCTATTGATAGGAATTCCATAATTTACAATCGAATTCAACCTCCCAGCCTTCTTCTTCACAAAAGATACCATGCATCTTATGATACGACATGCCCACGGTCTTCAGGCCGCGCGTTTCGCTCCTCACCACATATTTTTGACCTTCTATATATGCCGTGCGCTCCTCTCTTCTCGTAAAAGCATAATAGAAAAAGCCGATAACAGAAAAAAGCATACTTCCCATGATCACGCCGATGATCAATACAATACCGGCCGTTTTTATGGCCGCCTGTTTTTCCGGACCCATAGTATATGCCCCTATCAGGTAAACAATACCTGCGGCAAATCCTGCCGCAATAAAACCTGCTATCGTTACCAGTATGTCCGTAAACCAGGCCCTGAATTCCCAATTCATCATGACCGCACACACGCTAAGTATCCCGATAAAAAAAACAAACGCCCCCAGAATGACCACTAGGATTTTCAATATCTTTTTTCCAAATGCTATTTTTTCCATTATTTTTCCCACAGTGCCTTTCCTTTTTCAATTCCTTTTCCAACCAGAATCGGTACTGCAATCCCAGCACTTTCCTCATGCATACATTTACTATCTCAACCAAAAACAGCGCCGGAACAAACCATGCCGCGAAATTAATCCAAAACTGATGCCTGCCGGAAAACGGCGAAAGAAAAAGTGTCCGAAAAGATAAATCCTCGCCGAAAGAAAATCCTGTCTCGCGAAGTATTTGCGCCAGGATCCCGTACAACAGGTTCCATAAAAAATAAGGAATCAGCAAAGTAACACATTTTTTCAAAATATAACCAGCAATATTCTTCACAGAGACAGTCTTCCCTGCTGTGATCCATTGTTATTATTATAATTTGAAAACATAAAAAACACAACTTTCACGACATCGGCAGTCTCATGAATACAGGAAATCTACCCCGTCCTTCTGCTTTTTATAATCCCGGGAAAAGCTTTTCGCCCCGGAATCATAAAGGCGGCAGTCGCGGGTATGCAGAAGCGTCGTATTGTTGGTAAATCCTCTCAGCTTCTTAGCGCAGACCCATATATCACGGTAAGGGCATATAATGGCTTATGCTGCGGAAAAACCATGGAGATGTCCCCTAAAGACTGCATTCTAATTGACAATCATATGGTTCATCCGCGACATGCTTTTGATTATAAATTTCCGCCTCAACACAACCCATTGATTTATAAAAGGCTTGGCTCTCAACGGCTGAATGCGCAGATATGTAGAGTTTTTTCGCTCCTTTTTGTTTCGCCCATTTCTTCGCCTGGAGAAAAAGCGTTTTACCGATTCCCTTATTTCTCATGTCTTCTGATATATGAATACTGGACAAATCGCAATATCCCTGTTCACCACCAAATATTTCTGGTTCCACTGAAACAAAGCCCTTTAATTTCCCATCGCAAAAAGCAGCGTACACTAAGCCATTCGAAAGAATTGTATTTTTCAAGCAGGAAATCAAAATTTGATAATCCTTTTCCGTCCAGTCATCAACAAAAGGCACGTCTTTGATGATCCATTTGCCATTTTCTTTACGCCAACATTTGGCAACAATTTGATGTCGGGCAAAGTCCTTGAACAGCTCCCGGCAAATTTCCTCTGCATATAAGACTCTATATTTCAGCAAAATATTATTCTCCATTTCCTCCCTGCCTTTCCGGTCAATGATAATTTAATAAGCTGTGCCATAAGAAGCGCGGCAGCACTTTGGGCTAAATCATTTTTTTCAAAAGTGCTTCTACTTCTTTTGGTTTCAATACCTTTCCCATAGAAACAACCTGTTCATTTACGACAAGAGCCGGCATGCTCATTACGCCATACTGCATGATTTTTTCCATGTCTGTAACATATTCAACTTCAATGGTAAATCCCATGGAATGAACCGCTTTCTGCGTTGCTTCTAACAGTGCATGACAGTTTTTGCAACCAGCGCCTAAAACCTTAATACAGCAAATCCCGTCCACTGTTTTCCCGCAACACTCTTTTTCCTGCTTGATTTCCGTTGTCTTACTTACCTGGCAGCCGGTATTACAAGCGCAAGCAGATGTTTTGGTTTCTTTGTTTTTTCTGTTAAATAATGCCATGATGAATACCTCCATTTATTTTTCGTTTTCCAATCGTTTTTTCAAAACCTCATAATGATTTCGGTTTTTTTCCACCTCATTTCAAATGAGTATTGTCTGTATGGCATTAAAAAAATAACCAACCAGTATAATTCCAATCGTACATATTGAAATAAAAATCCATAAAAGTTTAGGTTTTACCGCTTTACGAAGCATAATCATAGAAGGCAGGGACAAAGTGGTAACCCCCATCATAAAAGATAAAACAACACCCAGCAATGCTCCCTTTGCCAGTAGTGCTTCTGCAATCGGAATTGTTCCAAAAATATCTGCATACATGGGTACTCCGGCAATAGTTGTGATAATTACGCCAAATGGGTTGTTATCTCCAAGTATTTTTACAATGATTTCTTCCGGTATCCAGTTATGAATCATTGCTCCGATAGCTACACCGATTAAGATATAAGGGGCAACCTTTTTTGCGGTAGATACCACCTGTTCCCATGCAAAATGAAGTCTATCCTTGAAGTGCAATTCTTCCTGCGGAATATCAACGGATTTTCCATTTCTAATGTATTCTTCCACTTCATTTTCAAGATGTAGTTTTTCGATCAAACTACCTCCTGCAACGGCAATGATAAGTCCCAGCAGAACATACACGATTGCCACTTTCCAGCCGAATATGCTCATAAGGAGTACAAGCGATCCCAGGTCTACCATAGGGGAAGAAATTAAAAAGGAAAATGTAACACCCAATGGCAGCCCGGCATTGGTAAATCCGATAAATAGCGGAATGGACGAACAAGAACAAAACGGCGTAACCGTTCCCAAAAGGGCAGCTATTATATTTGCACCTATTCCTCGAAATCTTCCTAATATTTTTTTGGTTCTCTCCGGCGGGAAATAACTTTGAATATACGAAATTACCATAATCAAAACGCCCAGTAATACCATAATCTTTATGGTGTCGTAGATGAAAAACTGAACGCTTCCGCCCAACCGGGTTTCAGTAGATAAACCACATGTTTCTAACAAATTTCCTGCCAGCTGGTTTAACCATTTCATGCCGAGGATTTCATTCTGAAAAAAATCCCAAACACTTTTTACTGTCTGCATATCATAACCTCTTTCAATAGAGCCAGTACCTTTTCACTGCCTTGCTTGCTGATTTGGTAATGTGTCCATTTACCGTCCTCACGGCCTGTCACAATACCTGCTTCACATAGAATTTTCATGTGATAGGAAAGCGAAGATTGAGGCATATTCACTTCATCGGTTAAAGTGCAAGTACACTTTTCCCCCTTCTGTAAAATTTCTAAAATGCGTAACCTACGCTCATCAGCTAAAGCCTTAAAGATTTTTGCTCTTTCTTCATAAATGGTTGCCATGCTCTCACCTCAAATCCAAATTTCTTGATTTAAATATATGCCTCAAATCGAAAAATGTCAATATGAAATTATGGTTTTTCTAAAGGAAGAACGTGGGAAAGGTTCTGATTGATAAATCCAGAAGTGTAAGATATAATAAATTTATAAATATCGGTTACAAAGAAGCAGGACAAATTTCTATTGTATTGTGGGAGAATAAGTGAAATGAACATGGAAATTATCGGTTGTATATTTTTTGCAATATGTATGAGTGGAGTATACATATTACATATGTATACAAAAGAAAAGCTGATGAAAAGAAAGAATGCAGTTTATTTAATCTTAGCATTTTTTCAGATTAATATGGGATACCATATGGTCGTTAAGAAGATTTATGAACAGAATCTATTTGCTAATCCGTGGTATCTGACGGCCTTGATATTATACATTTTAACTCAAATATTATTGATTGTCACATGTGTCAAGACCAAGGATGGGGCATAAGTGAATAAGATTCTCGAATATAAAGCCGCCGAGACTATGGGAAAATCTCCGTAAGCGTGTGCGAGCCGGAACCGGCATCCAGCCGTCCCTCCCCTGCCGCTTTCTGACAATTCTATTGACAACTCTGTAGATTCAAGACCGTGTAGGCGGAACAGGTTTCATTTTCTATTCTGTAGTCCAGATTTCCGTCATACTTCCGGCAGACAGAAAGGATACTGGATATGCCGATGCTTTTCTTTACGGGCAGACCGTCCGCAAGCTCCAAATCCTCTGAACAGGTATTGTTACACAGGATAATCAGTATTTTGTTCTGTAACCGGATATGGATTTCAATACTTTTGTTTTCTTTTCCGGATTCCTGACATCCATGCAGGGCATTCTCCAGCAGGTTTCCTAAAAGAGCGATCAGGTCGATTTCCCGCACCCCCAGTTCTCTTGTCACATTACACTTGACTGAAAAAACAATGCCGTTTTCCTCTGCCTTGCCCGCATACGCGGAAAGTATGCTGTTTACCGTTCTGTTTACGGAATACTGCTTTACCGCCGCTTCTGAGATCTCACTTTCGTATTCCCCGATATAGGAAAGGATTGCGGCATTGTCTCCTGTTTTCGCATATGCCGCAATCACATTGATGTGATGCCTCATGTCGTGCCGCAGCCTACGGTTTTTATCCTCCGCATCTTGCAGGACGGAAAGACGGCTGGAAAAATATTCCGCATTCTGGCGGATCAGCGCCGCCTCCGCATCCCTCTTCATGTAACTAATGTTGCTGAATACAACGGCATATACTGCGCACATCACAAGACTGATCGTGATAAACAAGAAAAGAAGGTATATGTCTGACATGGCATTTCCTACATACAAAACGGTGATTGCCGCCTGCAGCAGATAGAACAACAGGGCGATCAGCGCCAAATTCCACCATCTGCCTTTTCTAATTTCTGCAAGGGACAGCATCACCGGTGCCGCATATCTTTTATACAATGCCAGCGCCAGGAACAGCACTGCAGTACGCAGCACATTTACCAGATAAAACTCTGCCAAGACGGACAGATGCGGCAAAAACAATGTTACCATAAGCTTCAGGCTGTTGTCTATGATGGAAAACAGGCCAAAATAAGTAAGAAACAAAAAGCTTTTCTTAGGAAAACATTCCTTTGAGACAATATGGAAAAAAAGGAACAGGTATACCGCAACTCCCAAATATGTGAGTAACATGGTTATACCACTCACCATATACATGTACGCGCCCATGGAGACAAAGCCGGCCGCATACAGGCAGCTTAAAAGCGCAAATTTCCTTTTGCTATGTCTGCGTTCCAGCAAATGGTAAATGACAACCACATGGCACAATACCATAAGAAACAATCCCGGAATCCGATGCGCTACACTCATTTTCTCACCGCCCCCCAGCAACACGCCATACTTCCCCAATACTCCTCCGCGGAACAGGTATCTTCGTGCCGCCCTGCGTTTCTCCTTTTTCCATTCTGTGCAGGGCATCTGTTTCCGCATCGTATTCATCAATTCCAACATGGTATTTCGGGTGTGCAGTTGAATAAGCATCCAACTCTCTCCGAATAGTCCCCATGTCCTTTTGTATATCATCACACATTACTACCCGCATAACATTTCCTGCCTTCTATATCATTCTCTGCTATTTTATCATACTTTTCAAAAGTATACATAACCAAATAACTCCAACTCCCCCTTATTATTCATCGCTCTGCGAAAATTGAATTTTTAAATAAGTCAAAAACATTGGAAACAAGCTCCAAATTTTTCTGCCTTCAAGAATATTTGTATCCACATATTCGGGATATGCCGGCTCGATTACCATAACAGTATTTTCCTGATCAAAGAGTTCCAGAATATCTCCAAAGTCATCACAGGCACCGCTGGATACAAAAATCTCTTTTTCGGTTACTACAGTACTCATATTGCCATAATATCCCTCAATAGCATGTCGAAGTTCCATCCGCAACACTTTTTATCTGGATTTGCCGTAAGATACTCATTGGTTTTACGATAAATCGTGTTGAACAGATAGGTATCTTTCAGCTTCTTATAGCTCGTGTTTGGTTTGAACATATCTCTGTTTCTCCTTCATATATGGTTTGTGCCGGTCTGGTCATTTGAACGGTGTTGTCGGGTGCAATATCCGCATCTTAAAATCAGCAATGTCAGATTTTGAAATATAGATCATCCCATCCGAACCAGCTCCGAAATACCGATCAGAAAGTTTTTGCGAAACCTCTGAAATGTTCTCAGGCACTTCACCGTAAACATACAGATAGTCGTTACCGAGGCCATGCATTTTTGTAAATTTCACCAGATTCACCTCAATTTGCATCAATCGTAGAAATCCCCAGCGTGACCTCCTCCAACACATCAAGCAACATTCTCACTGTATCAAGTGAAGTCAGCATAGTAATATTATTTTGTGCTGCACACTGACGGATAGCGATACCGTCTCCAAAATGCTTACCCGAAAGAATGGCGCGAGTATTGATTACATAACTGACGTAACCGACACGAATGGAATCCAAGACTTCCTCGCTGCCTTCGCTGGGTTTATGGCGGATTCGGGTTCTGATTCCGTTGGCTTTTAAGAATTCACCCGTCAGTGTTGTGGCTTCAATATTAAAGCCCATATTGTAGAAACGGCGGACAAGCGGCAGTGTTTCTTCTTTGTCCTCATCGGCAACGCTCACCACTACCGTTCCGTAGCTGCGAAGTGTAAGCCCCGATGCAACCAGAGCTTTATATGCCGCACGGTGCAGTTTTTTATCATAGCCGACAGCTTCGCCCGTAGATTTCATTTCGGGAGACAAATAAGCATCCATACCGCGCAGTTTTGAGAAGGAGAACGCAGGTGATTTCACATAAAAACGCTCCTTTTCCTTCGGATAGATGTCAAAGATTCCTTGCTCGGGCAGAGACATACCGAGGTTACATCGGGTTGCAATATCCGCAAGACTGAAACCTGTGGCTTTTGAAAGGAACGGCACTGTTCTTGATGAACGCGGGTTGACCTCAATGATATACACATTATCGTACTCATCTACAATAAACTGAATATTGAAAAGACCGATAATGCCGATACCAAGTCCCAGTTTTTTAGTGTAGTCAAGGATAGTTTTTTTTACCTTATCCGAAAGACTGTAGGACGGATAAACGCTGATAGAGTCTCCCGAATGCACGCCAGTTCGTTCTACAAGCTCCATAATGCCAGGGACAAATACACGCTTGCCGTCACAAACAGCATCTACCTCAACCTCTTTGCCGCGGATGTACTTATCCACCAAGACAGGTTTATCCTCGTCAATCTCAACGGCGGTCTTCAGATAGTTTCGGAGTGCTTCCTCTTTGGCGACGATCTGCATGGCTCTGCCTCCAAGCACAAAGCTGGGACGGACAAGTACGGGGTAACCGATTTCTTCTGCGGCTTTTATGCCCGCTTCAATGCTCGTAACCGCCTGACCTTTTGGCTGAGGGATATTAAGAGAGATAAGCAGTTTCTCAAAGGCATCACGGTTTTCCGCACGTTCAATGGCTTTGCAGTCCGTACCGATAATATTAACCCCACGAGCCCTTAGAGGCTCTGCCAGGTTAATTGCTGTCTGGCCGCCTAAGGTTGCAATAACGCCCTGTGGCTGTTCCATCTCAATAATGTTCATAACATCTTCTACACACAGCGGCTCAAAATAGAGCTTATCTGAACAGGTGTAGTCGGTGGAGACGGTTTCGGGGTTATTGTTAATAATAATTGCCTCAAAACCCGACGCCTTAATGGTTTGTACCGCATGAACGGTAGAATAATCAAATTCTACGCCCTGACCGATACGGATAGGCCCTGAGCCGAGGACGATTACTTTCTTTTTGTCTGAGATAATCGATTCGTTTTCCTCCTCATAAGTGGAATAGAAATACGGAATATAGCTCTCAAACTCGGAAGCGCAGGTGTCGATCATCTTATAAACCGGAATGATGCCGTTGACTTTCCTTAAAGCAAATATCTCGGTTTCAAGCATATTCCAGAATTGTGCGATTACCTTATCGGAAAAGCCCGTTTTCTTTGCTTCTCGAAGCACCTTGATATTTCTGATATTTGCCTTGACTTCTTTTTCTTCCTCCACGATATTCCGTAGTTTACGGATAAAGAAAAGGTCAATAGCGGTTGCCTCTGCAATGCTGTCAATGCTTGTACCAAGTCGCAAAAGCTCAGCAATGGCATAGATACGGTCATCTGTTCCGATTCTGATATAATCAAGAAGTTCACCCTCACTCATACCGTCAAATTTGCGGTGATATAGGTGGCTAAGTCCGATTTCAAGCGAGCGTATTGCTTTAAGCAGACTTTCTTCCACCGTTCTGCCTATACTCATAACCTCACCGGTTGCCTTCATTTGCGTAGAAAGCGAGTTGTTGGCATCCGCAAACTTATCGAACGGAAAACGGGGCATTTTGGTAACCACGTAGTCCAGCGCCGGCTCGAAAGAGGCAGGCGTATTGGCAATACGGATTTCATCCAACGTCATACCTACGCCGATTTTTGCCGATACGCGGGCAATCGGGTAACCGCTCGCCTTGGACGCCAGCGCGGAAGAACGGGAGACTCTTGGGTTTACCTCAATGAGATAATACTGGAACGAGTTCGGGTCGAGTGCAAACTGAACATTGCAACCACCCTCAATTTCAAGCGCCCGAATGATATTCAATGCACTGTCACGGAGCAGATGATATTCTTTATTCGTAAGCGTCTGGGAAGGACAAACTACTATCGAATCACCGGTGTGAATACCCACGGGATCGAGGTTTTCCATATTGCAAATCGTGATAGTAGTATCGTTACTGTCACGCATCACTTCATATTCAATTTCTTTATAACCTTTGATACTCTTCTCAATCAACACCTGACTTACCGGAGAGAGCGAAAGAGCATTCTTCATCAGCGGTAAGAATTCAGCCTCGTTGTCGGCAAAGCCACCGCCTGTACCTCCGAGAGTGAATGCAGGACGAAGTACAACGGGATAACCGATTTTCTGTGCCACCTGCAAACCTTCTTCCATAGAGCTTGCAATATCGGAAGGTAGTACCGGTTCACCAAGACTCTCGCAGAACTCCTTAAACATTTCTCGGTCTTCCGCACGTTCAATGGAACTGCTTTTTGTTCCAAGAAGTTCTACACGACACTCGGCAAGAATACCTTTTTTTTCGAGCTGCATCGCAAGGTTAAGACCCGTTTGACCGCCGATGCCGGGCAAAATGGCATCAGGACGCTCATAGCGGATTATTTTTGCGATATATTCAAGCGTCAGCGGTTCCATATAAACCTTATCCGCTATGGAGGTATCGGTCATAATGGTTGCCGGATTAGAGTTACAAAGTACAACCTCACATCCCTCTTCTTTAAGAGCAAGGCAAGCCTGTGTACCTGCGTAGTCAAATTCTGCCGCCTGGCCGATGACAATAGGGCCGGAACCGATAACAAGCACCTTTTTAATATCTGTTCTCTTAGGCATTGTCCTGTTCCTCCATCATTTTTATAAAGTAGTCAAATAGATATGCACTGTCCTGCGGACCCGGTGCACTTTCAGGATGATACTGCACGCTGAACACCTTATCTTTATCGCATTTTATGCCCTCAACCGTGTTGTCGAGCAAATTGATGTGGGTTACGGTAAGTGGTGTTCCCGCCAAACTATCCATATCCACAGCATAGGAGTGATTCTGCGAAGTAATTTCAATTTTGTTTGTTCCGAGATTTCGCACGGGATGATTACCGCCGCGATGCCCGAATTTTAGCTTGTAGGTTTTAGCACCGTAAGCCAAGGAAATGATCTGATGACCGAGACAAATACCGAAAATAGGATATTTGCCAATTAACTTCTTTATTGTTTCTATTGTTTGCGGCACATCGGCAGGATCTCCCGGACCATTGGAAATAAAGATGCCTTCGGGTTCTAAAGCTACAATAACATCTGCCGGAGTATTCCACGGCACGATGGTTACTTTACAGCCGCACTGACTCAGTGACCGAACGATATTCATTTTCATACCGCAATCAATGGCTACCACATGATATTTGGAGTCTTCTATGTTGGAAATGATGATTTTATCTCCGCTCACACGGGATACCGCATCTGTGGGAATATCTGTGGATTCCAAAATCCTCAGCCCCTCAGCCAAAGATATGCATATATCGGTAATCAGTACCTTACGTGAGCCGTGGTCACGGATAGAACGATTCAATTTCCTTGTATCAATACCGTAAATTCCTGGAATACCGAACTCTTTCATAACCTCCGACAAAGTGGTGTTGCTTCTGAAATTCGAAGGTTCGTTGTTATATTCACGTACAATAAGAGCTCCAATAGTAGGTATATCTCTTTCGTAGTCGTCGTCTGCCATACCATAGTTGCCGATCAGCGGATAGGCCATAACCACCGCCTGATAGGTATAGGAAGGATCGGACAATATCTCCTGATAACCGACCACAGAGGTGTTAAAGACAATTTCAAGCACCGATGTCTTATTCGCACCAAAGCCGTAGCCGTAATACTCCTGTCCGCCTTCTAAAATAATTTTTCTGTCAAATTCCTTTACCATAATCGGCACCTCTCTTTATATCTGTTAATCGCTGCTCAAACCGATCTTTTCGGGTATCCGTAGGAATTTTTGTCGGATAATCGCCGTTAAAGCAAGCACTACAGAATTCACAGTTTCCTGTAAGCTGATGTAATTCTGTGGCCGAAAAATACCCCAGTGAGTCGGCACCGATGATGTCGCAAATTTCGGGGATGCTGTATTTACAGGCAATCAGATGCTCTTCGGAGTCAATGTCCGTTCCGTAATAGCAAGGATGTAAAAACGGCGGTGAGGAAATACGCACATGTACCTCTTTGGCACCGGCATCCCGAAGCAACTTTACGACACGTCCCATTGTGTTGCCGCGAACGATAGAGTCGTCAACCAACACAACCCTCTTATCTTTTACACTTTCCTCTACGGCGGCGAGCTTAATTTTTACACCGTCAAGTCGTGTGCCTTGTCCCGGCGAGATAAAAGTTCTTCCGATGTACTTATTCTTAATAAGTCCGATACCGTAAGGAATACCGGATTCCTGACTGAAGCCAAGTGCCGCGTCAAGTCCTGAATCGGGAGCACCGATCACAACATCTGCCTTTACCGGATGTGTTTTCGCAAGGATCTTTCCCGCAGTAATTCTTGATGCGTGAACGGATACACCGTCTATAACCGAATCAGGGCGGGAAAAGTAGATATACTCAAAAATGCATAGCTTTTTATCTTTTTTGCCGCAATGCTCACATCGGGAGACTACACCATTTTTACTGAATATCAATATTTCTCCTGGCTCCACATCCCATATCAGTTCGGCTCCGACTGCTCTGATTGCACAACTTTCAGATGCAACCACATATGTTCCGTCAGCAGTCTTGCCGTAGCACAAAGGACGAAATCCATAAGGGTCTCTCGCACAGATAAGCTTTTGCGGCGACATCAGAACCAGTGAGTATGCACCGTCAAGGGTATTCATCGCACGGCTTACAGCCTCTTCGATGGAAGGCACCTGCAGCCTTTCCTTTGTGATAATATAAGCAATCGTCTCTGTATCGCTTGTGGTATGGAAAATGGCACCTGTAAGTTCCAGTTCACTTCTCAGCTCTACAGCATTGCTCAAATTTCCGTTATGAGCCAGTGCCATTCGACCTTTTTGATGATTGACTTCAATGGGCTGGCAGTTGTTTCGATTTGTTCCTCCGGTTGTGCCGTAACGTGCATGCGCAACCGCCATCGTACCTTTTGGCATACGGGGTAAGATATCTCCCGAAAAAACCTCGCTGACAAGCCCCATATCCTTGTGAGACACAAACACTCCGTCATCATTGACTACAATGCCGCAGCTCTCCTGGCCTCTGTGCTGAAGCGCATACAGTCCATAGTAGGAAATGCTTGCCACATCACAGGGTTCAGGTGCTATAACACCAAATACACCGCATTCTTCGTGTATGCTCATGATTCACCTCCGTTTGTACGCTAAAAGGCAGCTCCGACAAAGCCCTTGAACAGAGGATGCGCTTTATTCGGTCTGCTCTTGAATTCAGGATGATACTGAACACCAACGTGGAAAGGTCTGTCGGTAAGCTCCACCGTTTCAACCAATCTTCCATCAGGGGAGGTGCCGCTAAGGGTCAGCCCTGCCTTTTCAAATGCTTCGCGGTATTCGTTATTAAATTCATAGCGGTGTCTGTGCCGTTCGCTTATGTTTGTACTTCCGTAGCACTGTTCCATCGTTGTATCAGGTTTAATATTGCACGGATAAGCTCCAAGGCGAAGTGTACCGCCTTTATCAATATCATCACTTTGACCCGGCATAAAGTCGATTACCTTATGCTTGCACAGCTCATCAAATTCACCGGAATTAGCGTCCTTAATACCAAGGACATTCCTTGCATATTCGATGACAGCAATCTGCATACCGAGACAAATACCGAAGTATGGTATCTCATTTTCTCTGGCATATTTAGCGGCAAGTATCATACCCTCAATACCACGGCTGCCGAAACCGCCCGGAACAAGAATGCCGTCAAGACCGGAAAGCATCTCTTCAACATTTTCGGCTGTGATTTCTTCCGAGTCGATCCAGTGAATACGGATATGGGTATTGTGATAATATCCGGCGTGGCGTAATGCTTCCGCTACCGAAAGATACGCATCATGCAGTCCTACATATTTTCCCACAAGTCCGATATCTACATAATGCGGTCTTGCCTTGATACGCTCCACCATTGCCGTCCACTCGCCAAGATCAGGTTCAGGCGCATTGATACCAAGTTCGCGGCATACAACAGAAGAAAAGCCCGATTTTTCCAGCATAAGCGGCGCTTCATAAAGATTCGGCAAGGTAATATTCTCAATTACACAGTCCAGCTTTACGTTGCAAAACATTGAAATCTTCTTGAATATGGATTCTTCTAGAGGCTCATCACAGCGAAGCATCACAATATTTGGATTGACTCCCATACCTTGCAGTTCTTTTACTGAATGCTGAGTAGGCTTGGATTTATGTTCGTCCGAACCTCTGAGGAACGGAACCAAAGTTACGTGGATAAACAGACTATTCTCTCTGCCTGCTTCAAGTGAAATCTGGCGTACCGCCTCAATGAAGGGCTGGGATTCGATATCACCAATGGTTCCGCCGATTTCGGTGATAACTACATCGGCTCTTGTTTTCTTTCCCACACTATAAACAAACTCTTTAATTTCGTTTGTAATATGCGGAATAACCTGCACGGTAGAGCCAAGGTATTCGCCGCGACGTTCCTTGTTCAGCACATTCCAGTAAATCTTACCTGTGGTAAGATTGGAATATTTGTTGAGATCTTCATCAATAAAGCGCTCGTAATGACCGAGATCCAGGTCGGTTTCAGCACCGTCCTCGGTCACATATACTTCACCGTGCTGATAAGGGCTCATTGTACCGGGATCAACATTGATATACGGGTCAAGCTTTTGTGCGGCAACCTTGAGACCTCGTGCTTTTAACAACCTTCCCAATGAGGCAGCCGTGATACCCTTGCCGAGACCGGACACAACGCCACCTGTAACAAATATATATTTCGTCATATTCTTACTCCTTCCAATCGATTACTCAACGGTAACCGATTTTGCCAGATTTTTCGGTTTGTCAATATCGCAACCGTTTTCTTTGGCAACTAGTTTCAATTTCTTCCTTAGTTGTCTGCTTCATGGCAATCGCATGATATTCGTCCATAAGGGGATCGCCAAGTTCGTCGTTCTTATAGGAAAATTCTATAGTAGGTGTTTCAAGTACAACGCCTTCCGCCACGCCGTAGCGTTTAGAGAAAGAGCCTGCTGCAATATTGCGGACAATAATCTCCACTTATTTTTTTGCCGCAAACGGAGATTTTATAAATTTAGAAAAACGTAACCTTACTTTCCGCTATCGCCATAGTTTGAAAGAACACGAGCGGAGGGATCGTTTACATCACAGCCTTCCCAGGACTTGTTCGGCATCCAAAAATCAACCACCATTTCAGCCTGACCGGGATAATACTTTTCAAAGATTTCTCTGTAAAGTAACGATTCCTTGGTAAAAGGAGTAGAATATTCGTATTTCTTACAGGCGACTCCAAATTCCCCGTCCGAATACTGTTTTTCAGCATATTCTTTCAGATAATCCACCATCGAATGTCCTACTGCATCAGAGAAAGCGGCCTTTTCACGCCACAGTATTTCATCGGGAAGATAACCGCCACCCTCGAATGCGTGACGGAGGAGATATTTACCTTTACCGTACTTGTTAAGTTTCATTTCGGGATCAAGTGCCATAATGTACTTAACGAAATCCAAATCTCCAAACGGCACTCTTGCTTCCAATGAGTTTACCGAGATACAACGGTCAGCTCGAAGTACATCATACATATGAAGCTCGCGAATACGCTTCTGTGCTTCTTTCTGAAAAGCTTCTGCGGAAGGAGCAAAGTCCGTATACTTGTATCCGAACAGTTCATCTGAAATTTCACCGGTGAGTAAAACACGAATATCGGTTTGTTCGCGAATAGCTTTACAAATGAGATACATTCCCATGCTGGCACGAATTGTTGTAATATCATAAGTGCCAAGCAGTTGAATCAATTTATCTAATGTGGTAATTACTTCATTAGGCGTCATATAGATTTCCGTGTGGTCACTGCTGATATAATCCGCAACCTGCTTGGCATATTTCAGATCAATGGCATCCTCGCTCATACCAATAGCAAAGGTTTTGATAGGTGATTTGCTTTTTTTGGCGGCAATGGCACATACAAGTGACGAATCCAAACCTCCCGAAAGTAAAAAACCTACTTTTGCATCGGCAACGAGACGCTTTTCAACACCCGCCACTAATTTTTCACGGATATGCTTGCAGGCTGTTTCGAGGTCATCCCGGCAAATAGTTTCAACTCCTGCAATATCGCTGTAGCATATAAATTTTCCATCCCTATAGTAATGACCCGGAGGAAACGGCATGATTTTGTCCGTAAGCCCCACAAGGTTTTTGGCTTCGCTTGCAAAGAGAATAACGCCCTGAAAATCATAACCGTAATATAGCGGACGGATGCCGATGGGGTCTCTTGCAGCAATATATTCTTTGGTCTCACCGTCGTAAATAATGCAGGCAAACTCCGCATCTAACATATCAAACATATTCGTACCATATTCACGGTATAAAGGCAACAAAATTTCGCAATCGCTTTCACTTTTAAATATATAGCCTTTTTCTATCAATTCTTTCTTTTGCTTTTCAAAGCCATAAAGCTCGCCATTGCAAACAACATAACTTCCGTCCAATTCAAATGGCTGCATTCCCGAAGGTGCCAACCCCATAATTGAGAGACGGTGAAAACCGAGCAGACCTTTACCGGTATCAATAATCTTACTGTCATCGGGACCGCGTGAGATTGTGCGGTCGAAACCTTTCTTAAACTCATCAAAAGCAGCACCGCTGCCACAGTAACCCATAATAGAACACATAGGCAATTACCTCCGTAAATCAAAAGTAAATTCAGCATCCTACAGGGCGATTGCTGTACTCGCGGTGCCACCTGTATTTGTTCTCATTTCCAAGCCTCAAGCAAGGCTCTGTCAGCTGACGTGTGACGGTACGGCGCACTTACTAAAGCAGAACTTTTTCGGATTGCAGCTCGAAAAGTGTTATTCATGCAGGCTCGCCATACGGCTTCCACCGTCCCGTACTCGCTATTGGCAAGTGTTCTGCATTACTTCTCTTTTCTCAAACGCTTTTGAGATATTCGGTTTTGTTTTAATCCCAGGTCGTTGTGTTCTGAGCATATTCCGTCTTGCTCTTATCCTCCCGGGAGAGGAAGGCTTTCTCGTAAAGAGGATTGAGTTTTTCAGCCTTCAGCATGATTTCAGGAGTTTGCTCTTTAAAATCCATTTGGGAAACAAATCCTGCATCTTTCCTTTGCATAAGTAAACCTCTTTTCAAAAATTATTTATTCCACATCCTGAAGCGCATCATAGCCTTCTTCTCCGGTGCGAACCTTTACGACATTTTCGACATCGTAGACAAATATCTTACCGTCACCGATGTGTCCGGTATAAAGAACTTTTTTCGCCGTATCGATAACACTGTGTACAGGCACTTTGCTGACTACAATATCAACCTGGATCTTCGGCAGCAGGTTAGCCTCAACCTGAACACCACGGTAATATTCGGGCTTACCTTTCTGTACGCCGCAACCTAAAACATGGGAAACGGTCATACCTGTGATACCTATATCCACCATTGCTGTTTTTAAGGTTTCAAAACGCGATTCCTTGCAGATGATTTCCACCTTGGTGAACTTCGGAGTACCATCCTCAAAGGTAGGCATTTTCTTAACAGGAACTGCCTCTGCCATAGGGACTTCTCCAACAACAGCCACGGCATTGTCATACCCGTAATCAAGACTTTCAACAGCAGGAACAAAATCGGCATATGCACTTGGAAGACCGTGTTCCGCGCTATCAAGACCTTTGATTTCTTCTTCATTGGATACGCGTAGTCCGACAGTCTTTTTGATAATCAAGAAGGTAATTGTCATTGTAACAGCGGTCCAGGCAAGAATAGCAACTATGCCAAGCATCTGGATACCGAGCAGTTTGAAACTACCGGTGTAAAACAACCCTTCAAGACCTGCGGGAGCATTAGGATTGGCAAGTAAGCCAACTGCAAGAGTACCCCAAACACCGTTTGCCAAATGAACACCAACAGCTCCAACAGGATCGTCGATGTGCAGTTTAAGATCAAGCACTTCAACAACCACAACAACAAGAACACCCGATACAATACCTATAATTGCGGAACCCAGAGCGTCTACTGCATCACACCCGGCAGTCACACCAACTAATCCGGCTAATGAGCCGTTCAAGCACATGGAAACATCCGGTTTACCGTTTTTAATCCACGTGAATACCATAGTGGTACAGGTTGCGACCGCAGGAGCAATAGTGGTTGTTACAAAAATAGAGGCAAGAGAGTTGCCGTCCCATGCAGCGGCACCGTTAAAGCCGTACCAACCGAACCAAAGGATAAAGCATCCAAGAGCGCCAAGGGTAATAGAGTGACCCGGAATAGCGTTGACCTTCTTTATTTTACCGACTTTATCCTTAACATATTTGCCAAGACGGGAACCTACCATAATTGCACCAATCAATGCGGTTATACCGCCGACTGAATGAATTGCTGCGGAACCTGCAAAGTCGTGAAAACCAAGCTGAGCAAGCCATCCCTGAGAATTCCATACCCAGCCAGCTTCAATCGGATAAACGAACAGCGATATTACACCTGAATAAATACAATAGGAAACAAACTTTGTTCTTTCTGCCATAGATCCGGAAACAATAGTTGCGGCAGTTGCACAGAACACAAGATTGAATACAAAAGACGGAGCATTACCGCCTTTCAGGAAGGCTCCGAAGTCTGTCAGTATTTCCAAATTCGGCACGCCGAAAATTCCGAGGACATAATCATCTGCCATCATAAGGCTGAATCCAAGCAAAACGAACACAACTGTTCCGATACAGAAATCCATCAGGTTTTTCATAATAATGTTACCGGCATTCTTTGCTCTGGTAAATCCCGTTTCAACCATTGCAAATCCGGCCTGCATGAAGAATACCAGTGCCGCACCGATCAAAAACCACACACCGAAAACTTCACTTGTTACAGATTCTTCCACCAGTTGGGTGATTTCTTCTATTACCATATACAAATATCTCCTTTCTTTACTTCACGCTAAACAACAGATCAGCGTATACCGGGAAAGGCCAATAGGTCTTTGCCGTAAGGGTTTCCGCTTCATCACAGGCAAGTCTAAGCTGACCCATAAGATTCAGCACAGTGTCACGAATCATAACGGATTCAGCGCCGATATCCTCTGCTTTATTGAGAGAGATAACTGCGTTTTCAAGTTCTTCTGCCTTGACAGCAATACGGTCAGTCAAAGCAGAAAGTTTTCTGACAATGCCGGTTTCATAACTGCAAACAAGAGCAGAATCGAGAGCCTTCTTTGCAGCAGCCGCTTTAGCAACGTCAGCGGAATACGCTTCAACAGCGGGCGCAATTTGCGTCTTTGCCATATCCACCATTGTGTTTGCCTCAATGATAATGGTCTTGCAGTAGTTCTCCAGCATAATTTCGTATCTGGATTTCAGCTCTGCCTCGGTGAAAATGCTATGGGAAGTAAGCATTTCCACATTCTTTTTATCAAGCAGATGCGGCATACAATCTGCAGTAGTACGGTAGTTGAGAAGACCACGCATTTCAGTTGCTTCTTTGATCCAGCTTTCATCGTAGCCGTTACCGTTGAAGATGATATGCTTATGATCCTTAATAGTCTTCTGAATCATCTTGTGCAGGGCAGTCTCGAAATCAGCTACCCCCTCCAGGCGATCGGCATAGGTTTTCAAAGATTCTGCAACCGCACTATTGAGCATTATGTTTGCACAAGCGATGCTGTTGGAGGAACCAAGCATACGAAATTCAAACTTATTGCCGGTAAAAGCAAAAGGAGAAGTTCTGTTACGGTCGGTAGTATCACGGTTGAACTTCGGCAAAACATCAACGCCGAGCTTCATCTGTGTCTTTTCAGTACCCTTATAAGGAGTATCTGTCTCGATTGCTTCAAGAACTGCATTCAGCTCATCTCCGAGGAAGATGGAAACAACAGCGGGCGGCGCTTCGTTTGCGCCGAGACGGTGGTCGTTACCGGCGGTCGCAACCGAAATACGGAGAAGATCCTGATAATCGTCTACAGCCTTGATGACTGCACACAGAAACAACAGGAATTGTGCATTCTCATAAGGTGTAGCACCTGGGGAAAGCAGGTTTTGTCCGGCATCGGTGGTAATCGACCAGTTGTTATGCTTACCGCTACCGTTCACTCCCGCAAAAGGCTTTTCGTGGAGCAGACAAACCAGACCGTGCTTTGCAGCAACCTTCTGCATAATCTCCATAGTAAGCTGGTTGTGGTCGGTTGCGATATTGGTGGTTGCATAAATAGGTGCAAGTTCGTGCTGTGCAGGAGCCACTTCGTTATGTTCCGTCTTTGCCAAGATGCCAAGTTTCCAGAGTTCGTCGTTGAGTTCTTCCATAAATGCGGCTACCCTCGGCTTGATAACGCCGAAATAATGGTCATCCATCTCTTGTCCCTTGGGAGGCTTTGCTCCGAACAAAGTGCGTCCGGTAAAGCGAAGATCGGGGCGCTGTTCATGCATTTCCTTAGTAATAAGGAAGTATTCCTGCTCTGGGCCGACGGAACTGGTGACGCGCTTTACGCTGTCATTGCCGAACAGTCTGAGGATACGAACAGCCTGTTTGTTAAGCGCTTCCATCGAACGTAAGAGCGGGGTTTTCTTGTCAAGGGCGTGACCGCCGTAGGAACAGAACGCAGTAGGAATACACAAGGTCTTTCCCTTGATAAACGCATAGGAAGTGGGATCCCACGCAGTATAACCTCTTGCCTCAAAAGTAGCGCGAAGACCGCCGCTGGGGAAAGATGATGCATCCGGCTCACCCTTAATGAGTTCTTTACCGGAGAATTCCATAATGACACCGCCATCGGGAGACGGAGAAATAAAGCTGTCGTGCTTCTCGGCGGTGATACCGGTCAGCGGCTGGAACCAATGGGTATAATGCGTTGCGCCTTTGGAAACCGCCCAATCCTTCATAGCGGAAGCAACCGCGTTGGCAACGCTGATATCCAGCTCTGTGCCTTCATCAATGGTCTTTTTCAAAGAGGCATATACCTTATCCGACAAAGTTGCTTTCATTACTCTGTCATCAAAAACCAAACTTCCAAAATAATCTTTTACTGTACTCATGATTTAATCTCCTTTGCTTCATTTAATTAAAAAGATAAAGGCACCTTTAATGTGGAAAACATTAAAGACGCCTTTGCCTTTACTTTTATGAAATTATATTTGAAATCAGTGGATAGGCTACAATAAACTGGACAGATTTTTTAAAGAAAAGACGCCTTTAATGTCAGGAAATATTCCTGCAACATTAAAGACGTCTTTGCCTTCTTCATATTAAATATTTTGATTCAGAAAAGTAAAACAGCGTCTTTGAGAACTAACACTCAAAGACGCCTTTGCCTTTTACATATCGCATTATACTTCTGCACAAACCGTTTGTCAACCCTTTTTTGCAATTTTTTCTTTTTCGATTTTTTCTTTGGAAAGTTCAAATTTTCACGAATTCGCCTTGACAAAGTGTGTTCTCGCGAGTATAATCATAAATAAGTGAGCAAAGGCGTTCATTTTAGTACAGACAAATATCTGTGCTGAAATGAGCGCCTTTGCTTTTATTATATCCTGAAAGGAAAAGAGCAATATGAAAGTAGAAGGTCAAGTAAGAATCCCGTCCGGATGCGCAATCGCTGCGGTTATTTCCAAAGAAGGAAAGAGAATGTCCGGTGAGATGATTGCAAACGCTATGAAGCCGATGCACGACCGTTCCAACGGGCTTGGCGGTGGTTTTGCAGGTTATGGTATCTATCCTGAATATAAGGAATTTTACTCATTACATATGTTTTTCGATTCCCGTGCAACGCGCAAAGAATGTGAAGTATTCTTAAAAGAACGCTTTGAGATCGTAAAAAGCGAGATTATTCCAACGCGTACCATCCCTGCTATTACGGATGAGCCGATTATCTGGAGGTACTTTGTTGCTCCTCTGAAATCACTGCTTGCCTCGATGCAGCTTGATGAAAAAGAGTTTGTAGCCCGTACAGTTATGAAAATCAATACCGAAATGAAAGGCGCCTATGTCTTTTCCAGCGGTAAAAACATGGGAACCTTTAAGGCAGTTGGATACCCTGAAGATGTCGGTGTCTTTTATAAATTAGAGGAATATGAGGGTTATTCCTGGACAGCGCACGGCCGGTATCCTACCAACACACCGGGCTGGTGGGGCGGCGCTCATCCGTTCACCTTACTTGACTGGTCTATCGTCCATAACGGCGAGATCTCATCCTACGATGCCAACCGGCGCTTTATTGAGATGTTCGGATATAAATGTACGCTGCAGACCGATACTGAGGTCATTACCTATATTATGGATTATCTGATTCGCGTGCAGGGACTGACACTCGGTGAAGCCGCAAGCGTTGTTGCTGCACCGTTCTGGAGTACAATTGCCGATAAAACCGATTTGGAAGATAAAGAAAAGCATACTTTCCTGCGTACTGTATTTCCGAGTCTGCTTATTACCGGACCGTTTTCCATTGTTCTTGGCTTCAGCGGCGGACTGATGGCACTGAATGACCGACTGAAACTCCGTTCCATGGTGGTTGGCGAAAAGGATGATAAGGTCTATATCGCAAGTGAAGAAGCGGCAATACGAACAATGAAACCGAATGCAGAAAACATTTGGGCGCCTGCCGGTGGTGAGCCGGTAATTATCAAGGTAAAGGACGGTGCATACTAAAATGAGTGCAGAATTTATCTATCCTGAATTTGAAATAATCAGAAATACAGACCGCTGCATCGTCTGCCGTGTGTGTGAAAGACAATGCGCAAATGAGGTGCATGCCTTTAACGATGTGAAAGGCATTATGATGGCTGACGAAACAAAGTGCGTCAACTGTCAGCGCTGCGTATCTCTCTGCCCGACGAGAGCACTTAAAATCGTAAAAAGCGACTGTGTTCTCCGTGAAAACGCAAACTGGCAGAACGATACCATCAAGGAAATCTACAAACAGGCTAACAGCGGCGGTGTACTGCTCTCTTCTATGGGAACCCCCAAGCCGTTGCCTGTATATTGGGATAAAATTCTGATCAACGCCTCCCAGGTAACCAACCCGTCCATTGATCCTCTCCGTGAGCCGATGGAAACCCGTGTTTTTCTTGGCAAGAAGCCGGAGAAAATCGAACGGGATAAGGACGATAAAATCAAGTGCGAGTTACCACCGCAGATTGAACTTTCTATGCCGGTGATGTTTTCGGCAATGAGCTACGGTTCTATCAGTTATAACGCCCACGCTTCTCTCGCCCGTGCGGCAACAGAACTCGGCATCCTTTACAATACCGGTGAAGGTGGCTTACATGAGGATTTCTACGTTTACGGTGAGAATACTATCGTTCAGGTAGCAAGCGGTCGTTTCGGTGTTCACGAGGACTATTTGAAAGCTGGTGCCGCTATTGAAATAAAAATGGGACAAGGTGCAAAACCCGGCATCGGCGGACATCTGCCCGGTGCAAAGATTGTCGGCGATGTTTCCCGCACCCGTATGATTCCCGAGGGTTCGGACGCGATTTCTCCGGCTCCTCATCATGATATTTATTCCATTGAAGACCTCCGTCAGCTTGTTTTTTCGCTGAAGGAAGCTACCGAGTATAAAAAGCCTGTTATCGTAAAGGTCGCCGCCGTACATAACATTGCTGCCATTGCCAGCGGTATTGCCAGAAGCGGTGCAGATATTATCGCCATTGACGGCTTCCGTGGCGGCACAGGTGCGGCACCTACCCGCATTCGTGATAATGTCGGTATTCCGGTTGAACTTGCACTCGCCGCAGTGGATCAAAGACTTCGTGATGAAGGCATCCGAAACAACGTGTCTCTTGTTGTCGGCGGCAGTATTCGCAGTGCGGCAGATGTTGTAAAAGCTATTGCCCTCGGTGCAGATGCCTGCTATATTGCAACGGCTGCGTTGCTTGCTCTCGGCTGTCATCTCTGCCGCACCTGTCAAAGCGGTAAATGCAACTGGGGTATCGCCACACAGCGTCCTGAACTTGTAAAACGTCTTAACCCCGATATGGGCAGTGAGCGTCTTATCAATCTGATGAATGCTTGGCGGCACGAAATCAAGGAGCTGATGGGCGGTATGGGTATCAACTCTATTGAATCCCTGAAAGGCAACCGCCTGATGCTTCGAGGTGTCGGACTTACAGACAAAGAACTGGAGATACTGTGTATCTCTCATGCGGGAGAGTGATAGGAAATGAAAAGAGTCTATGTAAATGAAGAGTGGTGTCTTGGCTGCCACTTATGCGAATATAACTGTGCTTTTGCCAATACCGGTATGACCGATATGGCAACTGCACTGAAAGGAAAACCGATTTACCCCCGAATACATATCGAGGGCGATGAAAAGATGTCATATGCGGTATCCTGTCGTCATTGTACAAATCCTATTTGTGTAGCGTGGCAAGCATTACGGTATGTGACCTTGCCGACCGCGTACTTTCCAGTATTCTTGACGCTGATTGCGCCGCTACTGTGCAAAAGCCTCTGGAGGCAAACGGTATTCAGTTTATGTTCTTTGATCTGATGAAAAAGAAAGCGACATCTTTCGCATTTTCTTCCGAAAATCGCAGAAAAAAATTTGGAGGTGTGGTATAATATTATGTTACTAAATGCAAACAAGCTTGATTATAAAGTGTTAAATGAAAATCTACGCAAGACCCATGAACACTGCACTATAACCGATTGTTGCGGTCAGCGTTTTATCGCAGCGGGTATGTCAGATAAAGAAATCACTATTGACGGTGTTCCTGGAAACGCACTCGGTGCCTATCTCAACGGTGCTACCATTACCGTCAACACAAACGCCCAGGATGCGGTCGGCGATACGATGAACAAAGGCAAAATCGTTGTACACGGCAATATCGGTGATGCCGCCGGTTATGCAATGAGAGGTGGCAAGATCTTCGTTAAGGGTAATGCCGGATATCGTGCAGGTATTCATATGAAAGCCTACAAAGACAAAGTACCCGTAATGGTAATCGGTGGAACCGCAGGAAGTTTCTTAGGCGAGTATCAGGCCGGTGGCGTTATCGTGGTTCTTGGCCTTGAAGCCAAAGACAAGAAAATCGTTGGCTTTTTTCCATGCACCGGAATGCACGGCGGCAAAATGTTTCTCAGAAGCGAATGCAGAGATGTGAGGTTTCCAAGTCAGATTACCGCCCGTCTGGCTGATGATTCGGATATGGAAGAGCTGAAAAAGTATGTCTCCGAATATTGCGTATTATTCGGTTACGATATAAACGAGGTGTTAGTGTCTCCCTTTACTGTCATTACTCCCGACAGTAAAAACCCATACAAGCAAATGTACGTAGCGAATTAAATTTCTCAAAGAAAGAGGTAAAGATATTATGAAGTATTCAAAGGAAGAGGTAATGCAGTATGTCCAAGAGGAGGATGTAAAGTTTATTCGTCTTGCCTTTTGTGATGTATTTGGGAAACAAAAGAATATATCGATTATGTCCGAGGAGCTTTCTCGTGCCTTTGAATACGGAATCGCTTTTGACGCTTCCGCAATCGCAGGCTTTGGCGATGAATCGAGATGTGATCTTTTGTTACATCCGGATCCTGAAACATTGATGTTACTTCCGTGGAGACCGGAACATGGCAAAGTGGTTCGTATGTTCACTTATATTACTTATCCGGACGGAACACTTTTTGAATGCGATACAAGAAGTTTACTTAAAAAAGCTATGGAAGATGCCAAAAAAGCCGGATATTCCTTTGCTTTCGGTGCAGAGCAGGAATTTTATCTGTTTCATCTTGACGAGAATGGAAAGCCAACCACCACACCGTATGATAATGTCGGATATATGGATATTGCACCGGAAGACTGTGGCGAAAATATCCGCCGTGAGATCTGCCTCACATTAGAGCAAATGGGCATTCGTCCTGAAAGTTCCCATCACGAAGAGGGACCCGGACAAAACGAGATAGATTTCCGTTATTCCGATGCTCTGACGGCAGCAGACAATGCTATGACATTTCAGACAATCGTTAAGACTGTTGCTCGCAGGAACGGACTTTGGGCAGATTTTTCTGCAAAACCTCTTGATGACGAACCCGGTAACGGATTTCATATCAATATGTCGGTAAAGTCCGGTGAAACCTCCGAAAATTTTTGCTATATGATTGCCGGAGTTCTTGATAAAGTTGAAGAAATGACCGCTTTTCTAAACCCTACCGAAAATTCTTATAAGCGTTTCGGGCAAAACAAGGCTCCCGGATATATTTCATGGTCCGGTGAAAACCGTTCTCAGCTTGTGCGTATTCCCGCAGCAGTCGGCGAATATCGCCGTGCCGAACTTCGTTCGCCGGATCCCACCGCAAATCCGTACTTGGCCTTTGCACTTATGATTTACGCCGGCCTGTATGGACTTCAAAACCGACTGGATATGCCCAACGCGGCAAATAATAATCTTTATAAAGCCGATCCTGATACTTTGGCGAAGTTTAAGAAACTGCCGAAAGACTTAGGAACAGCTTGTAAGATTGCTGCTGAAAGCGAATTCATCAAGGCACATGTGCCTACCGCAATATTGGATATTTATTGTAATAAATAAGGGCGAATAACAACCTACAAAGGAGGGGAGCAAAAATGAGTTTGAAAGAACGAGTATACAGCGTTCTGATTGTTTCGGCGGCAGAAGGCTTCAACGATGCACTCTCTGCTCTGCTCCCTGGAACCAAATACTTACCGACACATATTGTATCAAACATTAACGCCGCAAAACGAGCTTTGGCTGAACGAGCATTTGATTTTGTACTTATTAACTCTCCGCTCCCAGATGATGTTGGTACCCGTTTTGCAATCGACACCAGCGCCCATAAGGAAACTGTCGTACTCTTTATGGTGCGTGCAGAACTATACGATGAAATGTATGACAAAGTTGCAGAACATGGAGTTTTTGTACTATCCAAGCCTACATCAAAGCCAATTATCACAACAGCTCTCGGTTGGTTGTCCAGTGCAAGAGAGCGTATTCGTGTTCAGGAAACAAAAGCACATTCGTTGGAAGACAAAATGACAGAAATCAAAATTGTAAACCGTGCAAAATTGCTTCTCATCAGCGAATTGCAAATGGATGAATCGCAAGCTCACCGTTACATAGAGAAACAGGCAATGGATCGCTGTGTTACAAGAAAAGTTGTCGCTGAGGAAATTATAAAAACATATTCGTAAAGAGAAACTGCAAATGGAAAACGTGATGTTGTATCATTTTAGTTGACACCTAATACGCAAGGATTTGATGTATTGTCTATTGCAGCATGGGCAGACTTTCACTTTGGTAGCAACAACGTATTCATGCCTGTTCCAGACATACCCCTCCCCATCCTGCCCTGCTATCCGGCTGCCATTTAGGGTGGAGGAATGCATCTATTTCATCCACGATAAGCAGTATACTCCCTTCTGTTTCGCCCATCATAACTTTATAAATCAATGAGAATATATTGATCAACGTCACTTCACCGGAGGACATTGGATTCGGTGTCACCTTGAACATTCTCCCCCAAAATGGTTCTGGATTCCTATATTCCTTCATCAATATGTCAATCAGTTCCGTATGTTTTCCATTTACTCTATCCGGTATCTCAAGGTTTCCATATCTGTTTTCATACATGAACCTAAATGCTTTCATCTGCTGATACCACTGTGTATCCTTTAAGACGGGTTCTTTTCTATCCACAATTTCAAAAAAGTCATCCAATATTTTTATATCCTGATAATTTTTTTCCATCTCATCAAAATCGATATTTATATTATCACAGTTAAAAAGATTCAGGAACAAGGCTATTTCACATACGATATTAGAATATATCAGGAAATTATAATTGATGGCAGACCCATAGGCTTCCCCGATGTCTATCCCCATTTTTGACGCGTATTGCTGTATGACCGCCAATTCCAAGCCAGACTCTTTGGGCTTCGCCCCATAGCACTTTTTTTCGAATATCCTCTTCAGAAAATAACAAATCAGAAGCTTTTCCTTTTGACCGCAGCAACCTTCTTTTAAATAAATAACAATTTTTGCACACTTATTCCCATCCCCTTCATCATCTATAGGAGTAATGCCTCCACATATATTAGTTTCATAGTTTTCCCCATTTCTGCGCATTTTTATTGCACAAAGATATTTTTGCCTCACTATACTAATCTTTTCTCCCATAGCATCCCTTGCGATGTTATGACATATCCATAAAAATTAAAAATCATAAAAAATAGTAGTAAGCCATATAAAAAGCGCTTCCAGCCTAAAAGATCCGGAGGCACCTTTCCGGCCACATAGTCCAAAAACGCCTTTAACTCCCTGCTTATATCATCCAGACGACCAGTCGCATTCAGGAATATTTTTACTGTTTCATCCCCCAGCAGGATATCTTTGTCTTCCTTGCAAAAATTTTCAAAGGTTATAAATATGCCTTCCAGCCCCGTATAGGTCAAACGGGCATATAAAGATGATATAGCTTGGCTTCAGCTGCTTATAAAACATCCCTTTTTCTATCATCTGCAAGTCCAGCATACTTTGGTAATACCGGGTTCTTTTGGGAAGTTCCCCTGTCTCCGTCGTCTGCATTTCTATATCATAGACCGTTCCCTTCCCATCTTTTATATATACATCCAGCCGTACGCTTTTCGCATCGGCATCAAGGTTAATCCCTTTTTGCAATTCAGGGTATTCTATACTCTCTATTTCCAGCTCCGGCAGTATCCTTTGGAGCAGTTCCTTACACAGCTCCGGGTTCTGCATAACCTTCTCAAACAAAAAATCGTTGGAAATACCAAGATTTTCCCATCTGGCATTCATGTCTATTTGTTTTTCTATTTCTTTCATCTTTCAGTGTCTCTATTTCTAATTATTATACCATATACCATCCGTTTTCACCAGAAAATTGACAATTTGGCTGCCCGTCTTGATAAGCTGAATCAAAAAATAGGATAAAGAAAGCAAGTCAAACGTCTTCTCTTTCTTTATCCTATCAATCCCATATCATATCAAATAATTTCTAATAGCCCTGCAAAACTTTTTAAAAATCTTCTTCCAACTGGTTCAGAATTGGTTCAGAATTTATCCTTCCTATGCCCTCCACCAACTTACACATTTCATTACAGTTTTGCCGTATACTTCAATTTATCGGCCTCCGGAATCTTCATTGCCGTCATCGCCTGTTCTGCAGACCACTTCATTGAATCCATCAAATTCCGTATTGTCTGCAACATATTTCGTTCTACAGCTTCATTCCTCATGTCTTCCATTGCTTTACACATTTCATTCACTCCTTCCGGATTTTCTTTCAAATATCTTGTTCGTTCTGCCATCAGGCCAAAAATCATATCATCAGCTTCTGTACAGTTAAAATCATGCATCAGTTTCCCCAATTCGGATTCTTCCCGGTATTCACCGTTCACATACAGAATATGTTCCCCGTCTTCAAAATTTTGGCCAGTAGTCAGATTTATTCGCTCCACTACATAAATTGGTTCCCCTTTACCATAAAAATCTTTTTCTGTAATGAAAATTATATATGTGTCGGGTAGTTCCTCAAATTCCTGCCCCGCATCCAAATTCTCAATATCCATTACGCTGGAATGGTACCTTGCTCTATGCGGCAATGCTCCTTTTTCTGCCCTCTGAATCTCCAAATCATACTTTTTATTTTCGGAATCCGTTCCATACGCGTCCAGACAAATCGAACGCGCCCCTGCAAGCCTTTTCATATCCTTCTGCGTCCGGCAATCTGTAATGATCAAATCCTGTTTATCCGTAATAATCCGTAACACCAATTCTGCAAGCGGAACATTATCTTTAAAAAGGCAGCGCATAAAATCATCGTCGATTGGGCGAAATTCGCGCAAACGCTGCAAATCCTCTGCCGTTCCCGCTCTTTTCTCTGCTGCTCTGTTTCATTCATAAAGTACACCTCTTTCTTTATTTTTATTATAGTCTGAAAACATTAAAAATACAACTGGAGGAAAGTTTGGAATTTTCTCCTCTGTCCTACTCTGCATTTCTGATGCCTTCCGTAACATCCAACACATGAAAACATGTATATTTCGCATACAACGCATACAGCTCCTTACAGCTTTTTCCAATTTTATCTTTGCTTCGGCAGTTCCGCTCGGTTCCGACGGATGCCGCGCTTTTATGTCAATTCCCATTCCCAAATCCCCCATTTCCCATTTCGTTTTGACCATAACAAAAGGACACTTCCCTAAAATTTTCTTTTAGAAAAATGTCCTTATCGTACAAAATATTGAATTGGATTTATGAGTACAACTATTCATTAACGCTCGTTATTCTTCGTTACGCGTTGTAAAATTGTTGTAAATTTGTTGTAGTTTACAAGTCCATGCACCGCAAACCCTTGATTTTACTGGATTCTTTAAGTAGTTGTCCGCATCGTCGGGATTTTACGTCAGTTTAATTTAAAATGACTCATTTCCCTTTAATTAGCCGCTTTGGAACATCTCTACCACAGCCATGTAACGCTGTTTCATTGATTAAAACCCTTGAATTTGTCGTACTCTTGTCGTATGGCACACAAGTTGTCGTACCCTCTTTCAGTCCTAGCCGGACTCTTTCCTAAAATACATCCAATTTGTGTGCTAAATTTTCAATCGCTTCCTGTTTCTTTGCATCGGTGACTTCCGCATAAATGTCCATCGTGGTTTCAATATTAGCGTGTCCCATTATGGACTGAATCACCTTTAAGTTTGTTTCATTCTCACAAAACCTTGAACAAAAGGTATGCCTCAAATGATGACATGAGAAATGTGGTATTAACACAGGCTCCCGGTGTTGTTTGGAAGCATTAACCACCTCTTCTGCATTGTACGATTCGTATATACGCTTAATTGCCCGGTTGATAGACTGTGGATTGTGAACGTATCCAAAACGGTTCATGAAGATAAAGCCTTTCATTCCGTCAATCTCCGTTTCGTTGAATCCATTTTTCTGTTGGTCTGCCAGCTCCACCTGGAGTGCATCATAGACCGCATCCATCATCGGGATACTGCGTACACCTGCTTCTGTTTTTGGGAGTGATATAGAAAATGTACACATCGGGTGTTCCTTATATTCCCTGCTGTAATAGACCAGACTATGGTTGATGCTGATAACGCGTTTTTCAAAATTTACATCTTCCCACCTTATCCCGATTGCTTCCCCAATCCTGCACCCTGTTCCTAGTAAGAACTTGAATAAAGATGTCCAACGGTAATATGTAGGATTGTTTTCTATATAGTTTATAAAGGCTCTTTGCTGTTCCAGAGTTAAAGCGTGTCTTACACCATGATTTCTACCCGGTTGTTTTTTAATCTGTGCCATAACCCCGTCACTTGGATTATTACGGATAATATCATCCCGCACCGCCAACTGGAATGTCGGGTGAAGCACCGTATGGATTGTTTCCAATGTGTTAATCTGCATTTTCTTATCTTTCAGCAAATGCTGGTAAAATTGCAGCACATCGGAAAACTTTATCGTTGCGATTTTCTTCTTCCCGAATCCATTTCGGATAAAACGGTCATACATATATCTGTAGTTCCTCATGGTTGTTCCCCTGAGTTCTGACTTTGTAGATATATATCTGTCAAAAACAAAATTAACCGTTGCACTTCCAGCTACATAAGTATCCAATCCGTCTAACTGGTCTTTAATCAGCTTTTTTTCCCTCTCACGCAGCTTCATAATGTCCTTAGAGTATATACTCCGACGTTTTCCTTCTGGATCCGTATAGGTATAAACATATTTGCCATCGCAACTGCGTTGGGTTTCACCCTTTCTTAAAACCCTCCCTTTATTATCCTTTCTTGATTTTGCCATCTCTGCTCCTTTCTCAAGGAAAGAGATTTCGTACTAGCTACTTGTCGGTTCTTCCATTGCATACTGCAAATCAATGCCCCTTTGTAGCACTTGCGTTATGGTCATGTCATGTTTGGACGCATATTCCCTGAGTTTTGCAGCTTCTTCCTCTGTCAACTTCAATCCGATCAGGTTTTTCTTCGGGTTGTCAGACTTCGGCCTGCCTGTCCTCGCCACAATATACACCTCCATCCATTTCATAACTATTATACTTTTGGTTTAACTAAAAGTCAATACTTATTTTTGGTTATACGAAAAATCTTTCTGTCTTGCATACATGCATATTAATTATTTCACACGAAATGATTCTAAATATTCGTCAAACACATCCAAATCAACCAATACCATTCTATCAATTTTCAATATCGCACCCGCATCTTTTGACAAAGTCTGAAATTTATTCATTCCCATGCTGTACATTTCTGCACCTTCTTTATATCTAACCAATCTCTTTTTGTTAATTGCTTTCGGTAATCTCTGCATTGAAAGCGTCCTCCTAATTCTTCTTCATACTGCCTTATCTGCTAATAAATAGAAAGAATACACCTCATCTCATTTATGAGCAAATAAAAACTTTAATATAAGCGGCAACTCATAGCACCGCCACATTGGTTTTGTACCATCATTTCATTGACTGGATTATGGTTTCCCTGCAACCCAAACGGATCATTATTTCAAAAAAGCTTTATCGCCCTATGTAATTTATTATGCCAGTATTATCCTCTTATATAGAAAAAATTTGTATGTCCATCCTCTATATATAGATGCAAATCTTTCCTATATCAGAGGACAATATGGCGGAAATACCGCCACATTAGCACTCTGTTGTTCTAAACTCTCGTCTATCCCCCAGCCGGGTAACATACACTGGAATAGCTCTTCCTCACTGCGTTTTGGTCGTTGCCCAATCATGGAACAGCCCATTTTCGGCCGCATCCGCAAGTAGCCACTCCCGGGAAATGCGTATCGCTGAAATCCCGGTGCTGTCCTATCTCATTACCTCCGGCTGCCATACCGGTAGGCACAACCCTCTGCTCTTTACCTTCACGGGCAACAATGTAATCCATCGCAGGTTTGTCTTCGCACGAAATGGGGTTCTGCCACCTTTACCTATAATATATGATAGATAAAGGCGAAAATAAAATCAGGTGTATGCGTGTCCTATTTAATTGTCAATTTCTTCGGCTTTTTGTGCCTGAAATTATCATAGCTGAAATGGGGGATTTTTCGGAGTGCTGAAATGAACTGTTTATGGCTAATATGTGACACCATAGCATATAGAAAGCTGCCGGTTTAATGGCAGCTTTCTACATGTACAATCTTAATATATTTTTATAAAAATTACTGAGTATCAATCCAAAGCATACAAATACCAAAAATAGATTTTATATTTTGTACCCCCAACTTAATAGCACTACCAAGAATCTATTTGAAAATTCACATGAACCAAAAAGCAACTTCTATTTTCTTACAATAATTTCTTCAAAATTTCAAACAGTATATTATAGGCATACTTATATGCCTGCATATTCGACTGATTTGGTGCTACATCTCCATGCATTAATGAACATCGAAGTAAATATAAGACATCCACAATACCCCTATTTACTTTTAATGTGTCATCAACAAATTTTATCCCATTACACTCAAAACAAGGATCTGTATTCGTCAATATAGTTTCTGTTAAATAAGGAGAAACAGAGCGATAACATTCAACGCACTTCCGTTGGCAGTCCGCTTTTAAAGCTTCAAATTGAGAATTTATAGTTAATTCATCTAGATCATACCTATCTTGTGTAATTTCACAAATAATATTTCCATTAGTAGTCTTTTTAACCTTAGTAATCACATTTACTCTTGTACGTTCAATAGAAATCTCATCATACCATACTCTTACTCCAGAAACTTTATTATTCGGATTTACTACTGCGATACTATTAAAAGATATCGGCACACGTTCTTTAGAACGCTCTTGCGACAATATAGTTGATGCTTCTAACGCTATATGTAATTGTCCTATATTTCCACGAAACGTTATCCCCACCTGATCTTTTGAATTTAACAAATTCGTCAAAGCAGTCCTAAATGTATTATGCTCCGTCTTTATTTTTTCAATAATTGCACTATCACTATAATTTGTTCCATAGACCTCTCTATACCATGAATTAAAAGCAATCCATGCTTTTATAAATGCAGCGTAATAATCAATATTAATGTCTATTGCACTAATCCACTCCTTATAACTTCCCATTTACACTATCCCCTCTTTCAACATTAATATTGCCTTATCTTCTCCTTGCTCAATCGCCATTTCAACAGCTATTTTAGCAAGTTCCAACAATTCAATAGATTTTTTTCTCATCTCAAAAGAACTTTTAACTTTATCAGCAATTACCCTTTGTTTATCTATCGTAAGAACCGGAATAATCACCTCTGTTATTTCTGGTACTTTCCAATGCTGAATAATAGACCCCCCTGCATCACGTTCTGCTTGCATTTGCACAATTATTGAATTTAATACAAGCGCCAAATAGTCTGGCAATACTTCCTTTTTATTTCTAACTGTCAAATGCAAAATTGCTCCAGAAGTTACATACTGCATGTCCTCTTCTATTTTATAAGCTATTCCAATACTTCCATCTTTTGAAAGAAGTATAGTGTCTTCTTTAAGATATAGCTCTTGTATATTTTTAACCACATCAAACGGAATCATAACATCGGGCGTGCTAATTCCATATTTAGAAATATTACTTACCCTTACAAAAGGAATCCCCTCATTACAATAACATTCAGAACCAGGTTCTATTGATTTCCTAATGTCAACCAATCCATTCGCTCCACTAAGTTTTCTTATGTCACATATAGATATAGCTTTTAATACTTCCTCATATTTAGGCTGATAATACTCACTATCCAACCGTTCACTTATAGCAAAAGATTCACTAAATGATTTGACGGATATTCCACTTGAATTCGGAACATAATTATCAAGTCCCAAATAACGCAACAATAATTCGCAAGCATCTTCATATATAATATTTGCGCTTTCAGTCTGCCGTTTTATTTGATCTATTATACCATAAATTGAATATTGAAACCTACTACCAAACTGTGGAATAAATAACTGTTCAAAATCTTCAAGCAACAATCCTGTTTGAGCAGCTCCTCGTTTAAATTTTTGTATTTGATTTTGACCATATTTAGTTTTTATGTAAACAAGCAAAACTTCTGGAAGTATATTACTATTTTTTGCACGCATTATTGCAAGTTTGCAACTACAAGTTGCCTTAATATCAGTAGTAACTATCGCGCTATTTCCGATAATTGCACCAACTATAGACATTAAGACATCTCCCTTACAGAGATACGAACGTTTCATCTGTGGTGTATCAAATGCTTTTTTACTAATCATTAAAGGATTGGATGTTTCAATAAATAGATGATAAATATCTTGTCCTCGATAATATGGAATTCCATTATCACAAAATTCCTCACTTATAGACATATGATTACCATCGGAAATATTAAAGCAATCTGTAAAAGCTTTTTTTTCTAAACGCCCCAATGTCTTTTCTACAATCAAATTACCTTTTTCATAAAACTCCGCATCAATTCTAATTGTACGTTCCAAATGACTTAGTTCTATTTCAACCACTTCTAGCCTATCTGTCAGAACCTTATACTTATCTTCATTAAAAGGAGCAACAGATAGGCTCATCGAAAAAAACTTAACTCTTCCCTTTTAGCAAATTCAATAAAGGCTTCAGCAATCCCATCTGAATTAATATCTTCATGATTAAATAAATCATGCTTTACAACTAAATGTCCATGACTATCTACAACTTTTTCATTGAATTCTTCAACCCAAACTTTACAATTATAATTCTTTTTTTCATCATCATCTAAATCTTTGTATTGGATAGCATTAATTGATCGTTGTGCCATTTCGTCATAATAAGTTGTTACTTCATCTATAGACCCGTATTTTTCAATAAAATCTGTTTTCTTATATTTTGTTGTCATCAACTTGCCTGTTGTAAAATCATAAACTTCTATATAATCTTGTCTAACATAAATTTTATTCCCTGAATTATCTTTTCCCGGTTGTTTCATTGTAGCAAAAAAAATTTTATAATCATCTACCTTAGGACATAAGTTTTCATCCCACTTCTGAATAAATAGAACACTAGTTTTTGTACCTGTATGGGGTTTAAAAGTATTTCCATGCAGACCTACTACTGCTAATATCCGGCAACGTTCAGCTATAAATTCTCTAATATATCTATCATTTGAATTATTAAAACGTCCTTGCGGCAATACAATGGCCATCCTTCCTCCCGGCTTTAAAAAATTCAAGTTACGCTCAATAAAAAGGATGTCTCGTCCTACTTTAGCTTGCTGTTTTCCTTTAGCATTTTTTCCAAGCTCATAATGAGAAATTATTTGATTCTCTTTAATATCGCCTGCAAATGGAGGATTCGCCATCAAAACATCAAAACTAAAATCACTATACCCTTTTGAATTTCTCAGTCTTAAATCTTTCAATTTCTCAAATCCTTGATTAAAAACTTTATTCCATTCTTCTTGTTTTCTTACCTCGTCCCATCTTGAATAGTCTAAAGTATTCAAATGCAGGACATTAGTTTTTCCATCTCCAGCAATTAAATTCAATGTTTTTGCCACACGGACTGCTTTCTCGTCAAAATCAATCGCAAAAACATTATTTTCAACATATTCTATTTCTTCATTTGTACGTTCTTCTGTAGTAAAATTATGTCCTTTAGGTAGCCCTTTTCTTTCGCGAATAATGTCCCAAACATGAAAAATAGAATGTACTGTAAAGCCTGAACTTCCAGCTGCTGTATCAATCAAAAATTCTTCCGGTTGCGGATTCATCATTTTTACACACATATCTATTATATAGCGCGGTGTAAAATATTGACCTTTTTCTCCCTTACTTGATTTACTCATCAAATATTCAAAAGCATCATCAACAACATCTAAATTTGAATTAAACAATTTAACATTTTGCAATGATGATATGCATATGGCTAAATGCGAAGGTGTGAGCATAATTTTGCTATCTTCATTAAAGACACCCTGCCATTTCTTTTTTGCTTTATGGAACAATTCGTTAATTTGTTCCTTTAATTCATAATCTGTATATCCACTGTTTCTAAATTTTAAGTATGTTGTTTTATCCCGAGACGCCATTAACTCATCATATAATTTAGTAAATATTAACTTGAAAACCTCCTCAAAGACATCAACTCCCGCATTAGCTAAAACTTCATTCTCCATTTCCAAAATAAGGTCTTTTAAAGATTTTTTTTCGTTTTGCAATTTATCTATTTTTTCTAAATCTGAAAAAGTAAATTTCTCATTTACTATATCTGCTAATTTCTGTGTTACAGATGGAATATTCCTAATATCTTCAAAATAATTAGGATCTTTTCTATTATAATAAGAAATTTGATTCCCATTCGTCCATACTCCAATAGGGGCCCCCGTTGCATTACAATAAGATTTTAGTTGCTCTTTCCCTTCCGTTAGTCTGGGTTTTTTTATTTCAACAATTATATATGGTACAGTTGGACGATCCTTGTCCCAAATAATTATGTCCGCTCTTTTAATTTCTCTTCCAAAATGAATTGGTGATTCAAGCGAAATTCTATCAGCAGGATAATTGTATGAATTTATAAGTTTATATAAAAATAATTGCCTCACTGCCTCTTCAGGTGTAAGTTTTATATCCTTTTTCCTAATAAAGCAAGTTATATATGTAACTTCTTTATCCTTTACTTTTTTTGTTATTATACGCCTTTCGACAGCACTTTTCTCTACATCTGTAAACTGAATATCATTATAGTTTGTATTTTTAAAAATTTGATTTAAAAACATAATTGTCACCTTCCCATTATCTATTTCGCCAAATCCATAATCATCTTATTTATCTATATTTTACCTCAACTCCTGTTTAAATAAAAGATTTTTAGGATTTTTCTATTTTATAAATTAATTACTATATTTGCATACACTATTTTCTTTATCAAACACAATTACAACATAATTTTTATTTAAAGTCATATAACATTCCTTATTCATTCAGAAATTTATCCTTATTGTATTTATATAACCAAAACACTTTAACCATATCACAGGCATTCCCTCCTTTCAAGCCCCATCCCCAAGCCTTCAATTCCTATACCCCAACCATGCTTAAAACACAATCATCAAACAGCCTGGAATCGGATTTCTTTCAGGCTGTTTGATAATGATTTCCTATGAAAAATACTATATCAATTCGTCCATTCCCTTTTCCATTTCATACAGCATATGTAATAGATATTTCCTCTGTTTATCATTTCTCCTCTGTAAAATATCATTTAACTGCTCTATTTCCGGTATAACCTCTTTTGACCGGTATAGAAGATATGGCAATGGAATATGCAGCGCATCGGCTATTCTTAGAAAGTTCTCTAAAGACATTGTTCTTTTCCCTCTTTCTACCCTTTTTATGGATTCCAAAGACAGCTCCGCACGTTCTGCAAGCTCCATCTGGGTTAAATTTTCTTTTTTTCGGTATAATTTCACATTGTCCGCAATAATATATTTTATATCATCCATTTTCTATTCCTCCGTCCAGCTCTGTTTGCATGAAACAAAGTGAACGGGGGTCCACGGATATTGATTTGCCGGCAATACCCCAAATTTCGACAAACATAAAAAAAAGAATACACCATGTTTAAAAATCAACTTTAAACATTATGTATTCTTTGTTTCCCAAATACCCGGCAACGTAAGTAAGGCTCTTTATCCTATTCAAATTTCAGTATACCTTTCGATGAAACCAATACACATAAAAAAACACACATGACAAAGTAAATTTATCCTGTGTGTTTTAGTGTATTCTATTAATCTTTATAAAAAGTATACTGTTCTGATACCGGCTACCGAAAAAAGCACAATCTCATATATATTTCAAAAAGCTATTCTGCCTCGTAATTCAAATATCAATTCTTCCATCCGCCCCATCATCTAAAAACGTAACGATGCCCTCTGCCTGGCAATCCAATATCTTGCATAATTTCTCCAGCGTATTCATCGTTATAGATTTATTACGTTTTAGGTTTGTTATCGTATAGGGGCTAAGATTATGTTTATAGATAAGGGTGTAAGTCGTTATATTCTTTTCTCTCATTGTCTGCCATAACGGCTCATAACTTATCAAACCGCTGCCCCCTCTCTATTATTATTGTTCCCATTATCATCTGAATAAGGCGGCTTGTATATTAACAAATATTTGTCTATATTGAATGAATGCTAACAAGAGCATTCTAATCAGTCAAAAATTAAACTTCAAAAATCTTTTGGAAATTATCTTTCCAACAATTCCATTTCATCATTCATTTTTGTAAAACTATATTTCCCATACAATGAACATTCCATAGCCATTTCCTCCAAAGAAATAGCTACAATACCTTTGCCCTTAGTATCTTTAATCAGCATATCTAATGTTTTATAATCAATCCCCATTCTTCTGTATTCTGGGGTTGTATACATATTCATTCTTTCTCCTCGGCCAACCTCCTAATCTATAACACTGTCCTGCCAATGTGTGCTTTCTAAATAGTATATAATCACATATATTATGTTTAAACTCTATTCATCGGGAATGCTTTCGTGAAGAAAAAAATAGAAAAAATATAGTAAGAATAAAACCCTGCATTTTAAAAACAAAGATATAAAATTGTTACCGAGAGAACAGAAAAAATTTCCTCATACCGAATTTAATCGTCTAAAAATGTAACGATACCCTCTGCCTGACAATTCAAAATTTTACATAACTTTTCCAACGTATTCATCGTGATAGATTTATTGCGTTTCAAGTTAGTTATTGTATAAGGACTAAAATTATGCTTATGAATAAGGGTATATGTCGTTATGTTTTTTTCCTTCATTGTCTGCCAAAGTGGCCCATAATCTATCACAATGCCGCCTCCCTTCTTTCTTTCCTATTATCTTCTGAAATAAAGGGCTTGCATATTAACAAATATTTGTCTATACTATTGAAAAGGAATATACCGAAATCATAAAATTTATTCCAAACTAATTTACATTGGGAAAGAATTACAGAAGGGAAATAGTAGTATTATGTCAACTATTTTAAAAGCACTTGCCAATGATGACCTTCACGTACTGGAAATAACAGAAAAACGAAGCCCAGAACGCCAAAAGCTTATAGACTTAAGCGTTACACTTCGCGCAAAATTGGAACAACAATTAGATAATAAAGATAAAGAACTTTTAGCCCAGCTCATAAACACCATCTATGATGAAACTTCCCTCTATGCGCAAGATAGATTTATGAGAGGATACCAGTTGGGAGTATTAATGACGGCTGAAGTATTTTCAGAAAAGGATATTTTTCTGAATCAAAATAAACTGGAATAAAATGAAGAGAATCTATAAAAATCTTTTATTATAAATAAGCAAAAAATTTATTGAAATAACAATATTTATAATCAACGTTTCTCATTAACATGGGATTTTTTTGGATGCATTGAGAAAATCAGATAAGCGAAAAATTTAGATATGATAAGTATTATAACAATTTTTTTATTTCGTCTAAAGATTAATTATTCCATATAATATATGCCAGCTTTTTCACGTATACATAAAATGTTCACCCTTTGAAGTAGAATTTGCCACGCTCGTTTTATATTTCTATTATCTAGTGCTTCTTTAAATTCATCTCTAAGCTTCAAATCTTCCTCTTCTAAAAAAATATATAATCGTTTTTGGAAATCCGTCCATTCTTTTTTTTCCTTTTTCTTAAATATTTTCATTTTTATGCCCCTTTCTTTAGTAATACATAATTGTATTATAATATTGTAGTATATTAATGTCAATCAATGAATACTATAATAAATTATACAATAGTAATACAGGAGTGTATTTATGAAAGATAGATTCATTGTACGGAAAAAGGACATAGAAAAGAGGGAGGATAAATCAATCGTAATGACTTTACGCTTAGACCGGGAACTGCAAGAGGCGTTTAATACCCTATCTGCCAAGAGTGACCGGTCAAGAAATGAATTAATGTGTATGGCATTGCGATTTGCGCTGGATCATTTAGAATTTATCTCCGAAGACGCTTTGGATACCAATCATCCTGCCTTTTAAAATAATATAAATCCTAAATTATTAATGAACTTCACATATCTAACATCAATGAGCGGGGATCTATTATGGTAGATTCTTTCTAATCCTCTATGATATATGCATCTCTGTTTTATATTACTTATTTGTATCACTAATTTGTATTATATAATTGTCAATCCGCGTCAATTATACTTACATGAGAGTATAATACGGAGGTATGTTCATGGGCGATAAATTTATTGTAAGACCGAAAAACGCAGAAAAGAAAGAGGATAAATCTGTAGTAATGACTCTACGTTTAGATAGGGATTTACAGGAAAAATTTGATAATCTATCTGCTAAGAGCGACCGTTCAAGGAACGAACTGATGTGCATGGCATTGCAATTTGCATTGGAACATTTGGAATTTATTCCTGAGGGCAACGAAAGTGGTGATAAATAGCGGACTATTAATCGGGTAGGAGGCTAACCATTAATTGGTTAGTCGACCTCCCACACCCATTACCCTTATGTAACGCTCCTGTCTTCCCGGACTCCACCTTACACGGCTTTTAATTCACCTTCCACCCTAAACTACCCATTTCAACGGGCATATTGTTTCGTGCCTTTCCCTTCCGGCTCCCTTTCCAGCCGTTCCGATATCTCCGTCTGCCCTTTGCTCTGGCTTTCCTCCCGTTCCTTTTCCTGCTTATATGTTTTTAAAATTTCACCGTACAGCTTTTCGCGGAACTCCTTTGTCACAGGAAAGCATACATCCTGATACCGGGGCTTTCCCTTTTCATCCGTCTGGTTTGTTTTATAGGATGGCATTGCCACAAATGCCTTTCCTCCCCCGTTTAGGATACTGACATTCCCTACCACAAAACTGTTCTCAAAATAAATACGGGCAAGTCCTAATATGTTGCTTCCTTCCCTCTCCAGTGGTGTTACATTGACCTTAAATCCCGGTTCTTCCGATGTTGCAGCTTCTTTGATGATTTCCATTTTTCCGCTTTTCTCCATCTGGCCATATAAACCAAGGATTGCTCCGTATAGTTCTTCCCGAAATTCTTTGGTAATGGGATTGCACATGTCTTTATAGACCGGCTGGTTTTGGCCATTCCTTGCTTTGCTTTTAAAAGACGGCATGGACACGAACGGTTCCTTTTCCTTCCCTTCTACTACGGCTACATTCGTAATTTTAAAGGAATCCCCCAGCGTAACCGAAGCAAAGGCTTTTACTTTTTCTTTCGGGTTGTCTACTGCATTTAGTTTAATTGAATATTCCATATATCACTCTCTTTCCGCCCGCCGTACTGTCTGCACCATACATATTTTCCCATCCCCGCAGCCCGTACAAGCAATGCCTGTTATTTTATTTTCCATAAAGTTTCTTAATTAAAGTGCTTATTCGCATGAAAATACGGATGCGGCAGCCCCCTTCTTTTTCATGCATAAAGCGCATTCTCCCAATACTTTTTATCACTCCATCCTGTCTCCGATATCACCCCACTATCCTTCCGCTTTCCTTTTCCCCATAACTGCTCGCCACATCTGCCAGCTTGCTGTTTTCAGGAACCGCCTTTTCATTTAACTTCATTTCCATCTCTCCCATATTGGCATTCCCAAGGTCAAGCTGTACATTTAGCTCATTCAGGCGGGCCGTTTTCTCCTTTAGTTCCTCATCCTCTGCAAAAGGTTTTTCATATTCCAGTTTGGATTGTTCCATATCGCGCTCATATTGCTCTATCCTCTGCTTCCACCCCTTCATGGCCTGTTCCATCCCGCCCAGAATGTTTTCCAGCTTAATCATATTTCCTACCGGGCTGTGGGAAAGTTCTGCCTTATAATCTGTTTTTCCACGCAATATGATATGGTGAATGCCAATGTGGTTTTTTTCTGCCAAAATCCTAAACCCTTTGAAGCTCCCGATATGGGTTATTTCCCCCGCCTTGCATCTGCTGAAAGCCTCCAGCAGTGATGCGCCTCCGTCCACCCGCTCCATATATCTTGCATTCCCTATGGTGACGGCAAAATCCGGCTCCGCCAGTATCGCCGCATCCGCATCCCTCATATCCTTTTCCACACAGGAAAGTTTTTCCTTTGCCGATGTTATTAATTTAGGATAGCGGATCATTATATTATCCTCCAGGCTATACCTTTGTTTGTCATAAGAGTGTTTTAAAAGTTTTAGCCTCTGGACATCATTTTCCAACTGCATCTTTTCCCTGATCAGAGGGTTTCCAGTTGCAACCGCTTTTATCTCTGCATAGGAAAGTGTGGCTTCGTCAATATCCTCACATGTGCGGGAAACGGCTTTGCTCGTCATAATCTGGGAAATAAACCGCTGCTTGTTCTCCACCAGCGACCATGAATAGGCATCAAAGGTTCCTTTTGTTACGTAACGGTATACGGCAATTTTATCATTTTCATTTCCCTGCCTTATTCCCCTCCCTTCCCTCTGTTCAATGCAGGATGGTTTCCACGGGCAGTCGATGTGGTGTATCGCGGTTAAATGGTCTTGTACGTTTACACCGGTTCCACATTTGTCCGTAGAGCCGATAAGGATTTTTTTCTTTCCAGTGCGCATATCCCGAAACAGCGTATCTCTTCGGATATCTGTTGCAGCATCATGGATAAAAGCGATTTCTTCTGCCGGGATGCCGGACTTAACCAATTCTGTCCTTACATAATTATAAATATCAAATTCCCTGCTCCCCTCTTTCCATTTTGCTTCCCATTCCCTATCCCATACGGCTTTTGGCGTTCCGATATCTGAAAAAACAAGCTGGCAGCCGATTTTTCCATTTTTGTTCCCTGCAAAATATTCGGCTGCCACATTCTCTACCACTTTATTCAATTTGCTGTCTGATTCATTCGGCGCATCCCTTTCCAGAAGCCTTGCGTCTGTTCCCAGAAGCCTTGCCTCATGGGTGATTTTCAGGAAATTATCTTCGCTTGGATCGACCTGCCCAGCCCGGATACGTTCAGCTCTGGCTACAAATCCTTCCATTACCTGTTTTACATACCATCCAGGCTCGCTCTGCACAATAATTGGCTTTCCGCCCCGCAGCTCTGGCACTGGAAGGTTTATCATATCAGAAGTAACCACGTCCGCCACTTCCTTGAACAAGTTCATTAGTTCCGGCAAATTGATAAATTTATTGAAGCGGCTTTTGAAGCGGAAACCCGTTCCTTCCACCGTGAGTTCCAGCGCAGTTGTCACTTCCCCGAAGTTCGCAGCCCATGCGTCAAAATTCAGAATACCCCTACGTTCCAACGCTTTCTTCTGGAGGTAGAGCTGCATCACGTACATTTCACACATCGTATTGGATATAACCGTTCCTGTTGCCAAGACGATACCCCTTTCCCCGTTCAGCTCCCGGATATACTCGCATTTCAACTGCATGTCCATCGCCTTTTTGGAACCGGCGCCTGAAATGCCGGAAACATTGTTCATCTTTGAAAAGATGGCAAGATTTTTAAAATGGTGGGCTTCATCCGCCATAATGGAATCAATCCCTAACTCTTCAAAAGTAATCAGGTTGTCCTTCCTGCTTTCGTCCGACAAAGATTGCAGCTGTTCCCGCAGCCTCTTCTTCTGTATCTCCATCTGCTTAACCGTCCACTGTTCGCCCTTTTGCCTTTTCGTTTCCTGAATCGCATTGGAAAGTTCATTGATTTGGCTTTCAAGCATTTTTTCTCTTCGTTCTTTTGAGATTGGGATTTTTTCAAACTGGGAATGAGACATGATGATGCAATCGTAATCCCCCGTCGCGATTCTTGAGACAAACCGCTTCCTCTTACTTTTCTCAAAATCCCACTCTGTAGCCACAAGGATATTAGCGCATGGATACAAGCGGATAAATTCCCCTGCTGTCTGCCCGATTAAGGCTTTAGGCACTACGAGTACATTTTTATTCGCAAGGCCCAGCCGCTTCTGCTCCATGCATGCCGCTATCATGGTAAATGTCTTACCCGCCCCTACACAATGAGCCAGCAGGGTATTCCCTCCAAGGAGGATACGGGCAACGGCATTCTTCTGGTAATCCCGCAGATGTATTTCTGGATTCATCCCCGGAAAGGAGAGGTAGGAACCGTCATAAGCCCGTAAGCGGATATTATTAAACGTTTCATTATAATACCCCACATATTTCTGCCGTCTTTCCATATCCTTGAAAATCCAGCTTTTGAATGCTTCCTTCATTAGATTTTGCTTTTCCCTTGCCAGCATGGTTTCCGCGTGGTTTATGACGTAATACACCTTTCCGTCTTCCTCTACCCGGTCGCGGACTGTCACGGTACGCAGGTTCAATGTCTCCTCCAGAATGGAATAGGCATCCATTCTTCTAGTTCCGTATGTTTCTGTAGCCGCTATAGAAGTATTGTCCAGCCGCTTGTTTTCCACAAACCATCTCATATCATATTGGTTTAAATGTATCTTTATGCCGGAATTATAATAGCTCTCCCTGACTGCCCTTACCCTCATTGGCGTATTCAGGAGTTCATAAATGAAAAGTTCGTAGTCTGACGGTTCAATCCATGTACTGCCAATTTTTACATCAATTTCCGATGCATCGAGGTCTTTGGGCTGCACACACTTGAGAGCCTCCACATTGGCCGCAAATAATTCTGGTTTTTCTTCTGCGTATGCTTTTGCAGTCCTTAATTTATCCCTGACATTTCCTGACAAATATTCATCTGCCGTTTTCCATCCCGTCCATAAATCATTCTCGTCATACTCTGTAGGGTCAAGGAAAATCAGCCCTTTCAGTTCTTCTGTTAATTTACCCTTCTTCCCCTCTTCTTCTGTACCTGCCGCAATACTCCCCTCCGGCTGCCTCCCTTTCCCTCGCCCTATATCCGGTTCATAAATACTTAACATAAACGGAATATTTACCCTGCCATATTCATTGACGGATATATTTAATGCCTCTGCCGCCGTCTCCACTCTGTCCGGCATGGATTTAAAGCGGATCGTCTGTTTATAGAACATATCCGCTTTTTTCACCTTTCCGTCTTTGTCCACGATTTCCAGGGAACATAAAAGCGGGTAATCCGCATCGTCACGGAATGCCCGCATACTGCTTGCCCCTGTCACCGGCCCATACTTTTTTACATAATCATCATATCTTTGGTTCAATATCTCCTGTTGGCTTTTTAATTCCTCCTCGCTGCATCCTTTCGTCTGAATAAAAATAAGCTGCCTTGTCACATGGCGAATCCCATCCAACAGCCGGATTTTATCCTCTGTTCCTGCCGGCACTTCCTTTCGGTACATTTTGGAATTTTCACGGTAATAGAGCTTATCTCCTAAAAAGGTATAAGTATAATTTTTCACATCGGGATCAGCGTCTATGGCATCCGCAAAGTCACCCTCTTCCATAAGGGGTGCTTCCGCTTCCGTTATCTGCCCGTCCAATTTCCCAACTATTTCTTTCAGGGCAGATTTCCAATCTGATTGTTCATCATGATTGACACATCTGGTATATCTTTTTTCACCCCCAAACATCCTGTCATCGTATTCCATGATTCCCAGCATCATTTCTGGATGTTCCACAAAATAGGAATTTACGGCTATCCCGTCCTTTGTCTGCCCTAAATGCACCCAGTCTGGTTCCTTAACTATCTTTTTCCCCCTTTTTTTCAGAAATAGGATATCGCTTGTCACGTCTGTTCCGGCACTGTCATGGAAAGCCGTGTTTGGAAGCCTTATAGCCCCTATCAGTTCCGCCCGCTCCGCAAGATAACGCCGCACAGACGGGTTCGCCTTATCCATAGTTCCCTTGCTTGTAAGGAACGCAACAATGCCCCCGGGCCTGACCTTATCCAATGCTTTTGCAAAAAAATAATCATGGATAAGAAAATTATGCTTTGCATACCTTCTGTCAAAGACCTTATAATTCCCAAATGGTACATTTCCCACGGCAACATCAAAAAAATTATCTGGATATTGTTTTTCTTCAAATCCTTTGATAGAGATTTCAGCATTCGGATAAAGCAGCCTTGCTATCCTGCCGGATATACCGTCTTTTTCCACCCCGTACAGTCTGCTGCCAGTAAATTCATCCGGCAATGCTCCAAAAAAATGCCCGATGCCTGCCGCTGGCTCTAGGATGCTTCCCCCTTTAAAACCAAATTTTTTCAAGGCTTCATAAATAATCCCTGCAATCGCAGGATCAGTATAAAATGCAGTATTTACGGAATCCCTTGCATTTTCATATTCGTCCTCCGACAGTAGTTTTTTTAGTTCCTGATACTCTTTCTTCCATCCATCGTTGTTTTCATCGAAAGCTTGTGGAATGCCTCCCCATCCCACATACCTTGCAAATATTTTTTGTTCCTCCTTTGTGGCAGCCCGGCTTTCCCCCTCTACCGTCTTTAACAGCCTGACAGCCTCCACATTCCATCGGTATCTGGTTTTCTGCCCTGCTTTCTTGCCCTCTGGATAGTTTTCTATTGAAAATCCTTTCTCAAAGCGGAAATCGCCGGCAGGGTTTCTATCATCATAAAGGATTGCCCTGTCCTCAAATTGCTTTTCAAGGGGCCGTTTTTCTTCCCGGCTTTTCTTTTTTAATTCTTCCTCATATTCTGTCTGCTGTTGTTCTTTTGTGAAGCTGCCTTCCCATATCAGGCATTCCATCACCGCATAAAGCTGCTCATAAGTGACAGGAACCTTTTTCCGCTCCCCTTGCCGGCTCTTATAATTTACTGTAAAAGAATCCCTGCTTTGGATATATTCCAAAAGATGATAGTCATTTTTGTAGTAAGATTTTACTTCCCCTTTCTCTTCCAAACCGTTTATGGCCCTGTTTAAAAAATATAGCTTGTCTTCTGCCGGCAAGCTGCTTTTATGTACCATCTGCAAAAAACAACGGTAGGGCATGATAACGCTGCATCCTTTCAGAAAAAGTTCTAAAGCCTCCCTCAAATCCTCTCCCATTCCTTCCACTTGAAGCAATGCATCAGGGAAGGTAGGAGCATCTGTCTGTATTCCTGTTGCTTCCGGCAGTTTTATGGGAATGAAATCCGATGCAGCTGCCATTTTTTCCTTATATTCATGGTAGATTTCCATAAACCAGGGTATTCCCAGAAAAGATTGCTTATTTTCTTGAAAATACTCATATATGCCGTCTCCAAGATATTCATTTTCTTCTATCATGTGCAGGAGCAGGGCAGCACAATAGTCATAATCCACCGTATTTTCTCCCCGCGTGCCGTCCTCTTTTACATAGGATATGGAAATTCCTTCCCTATCTCTCACGACATGGCTTTCCCCATACAAGCCATGCATTTTTGTCCTCATAGGAAACTCTTCCCTTGTTTCCCCGTAAATATCGGCAAGAAATTCTGCCTTTTCTTTTATGCCCAAATTCGTTGTAAAAATATCGTAAATCAGGGTTTTCACTGGGATATACTGGTTTTCTTCTTGAAAATACTGTTTTAGCCCTTCCTTCCATAGCGTTTCTTCTTCCCTGTTTCCCTCTTGCCTATCCCTATCCGGGTCAAAAACTACAGGAGGACGGCTATATTCTCCCGACTGAATCAGCGCACCAATTTCACGTTCCAAAGCGTTCCAGCCTAAATAACCCTCCTTTTCCCCCTCCCCGTCGCGCCACCAGAAACGTAGGCCGTTCCCATGGTTCGTGTCATATCCATGTAAGCCATCCCCTTTGATATGCCATGCCGCGCCGCCCTGTCCACATTCCTTTTTTATTTGCTTTGCCCGTTCCTCTTCATCGGAAACAGTATCAAAAATTTTATAAATTCCCTGCCTTCCATGAAAAAAAAGATTACCTTTTAAAATCATCTGCTTGATATAGTCACGGGGAATTGCTGGTTCCCACTTTGGTTTCTGATAGGTATATTTTTCCGGCAGGGAAATCCCGGCTTTGGGGGCAAAAGAAAAGGAAGCCTTTCCGCTTCCTTTTCCATCGGTTCCCGTAGTGTTCCTTTCTTTCGGTTCCCCTTCTTTTAATGATATTTCATCACAATTTCTGCCATTACGATTTCCTCCGCCAGCCTTCTTGCCTGCTCTCTCAGGTTCCACATCTCCATCGTAGAATCCGGGTTCTGCAGCGGATTGTTTTCCAGATATTTTTTCTCCAATATTTCCATCATCCTGTCCGCTTCTTCTTGCACTTCCTCCATCTTCTCCGCCAGCATCCCGAACCTTGCCAGCATCCGATACCGGCTTTTGTGGTTTTCCTTCAGGTATTCCATCGCCCTCACCGCGAATCTGCCCAAGGCCGCTATGGATGTTTCTTCCTCCGGCATTTTCAGGTTGGGATACTGCATCCCGTCCGTTCCCATATGGTACGTCAATACCATTCCTTCCATAAGCAATACTCCTTTCTGTCATCTGTTTCAGTTCTTTTGCAATGTTCCTCAACACTTCACAGGATATATCGCTTACAAGAGATCCCAGACAGTATATTTCCTTTTCCAAAGTAAATCCAGTAATAAAAGAAAAATCTTGCTTTTCCGGCGGGAGTGCAAAACCGCATCTCGTAAATACCGTGTATATGACGCTTCTCTTTACTGCTTCCTCTGCCGTAATCTCCTGCGTTTCATCATCTACCATTATCATTTTCGTTCCTGCTATGTCCGCAAGCCCGGCGATTCTTTCCCCGAACTCTAAATCCATTATGACTCCAATCCGATTTTCTGTAAAGCTTTTTAGGAAATCTATTGCGGATTCTTTTATCCTTCCATCCTTGGCATCGGGTTCCGGCTCCCCGGACTCCCTTTTCAGGTATGACGCATAGCTTTCCCCGGTTTCCCCATCAAGCACCCATGTAAGATCCCGGTTTTTGCCTCCTGTGTCGCTGATGTCGAACACATAATTTATCTTTGGCTTTAATGCCCTTGAAGGGAATACTGCGATTCCTTTGCTTCCTCTTTTTACATATCTCCCCACTTCCTTCCACTTCCCATAATCTGCAACCAGAGCGGCATCTGGACGTTGGATGTATATCATAAGGATATTCTCAAATTCATAGCGGTACAGCTGCCCTGTCAATTTACAGACTTGCATCCACTGTTCCGCTCCCCGGACGGACTCATAAATCGCAGTATCATATAGCTGGCGCAGTTCACGGCCCACACTCATAAGCTTTCCTCCCGTTGCTATTTTTATATTTCTAATATCGCCTTTCTGATATCCTTGCCGTCTATTTCATCCCCGAGGCAATCCCACCCTTCCATTCTTTGCCTTGCAAACAGTTCTATCCGTGGGATATCCCCGCATAAATTTACAATCCGGCTCCTGATTTCATCCGGCTTCCTGCTATGCTCCATAATCCTCGCATCGCATATCTGGGGAACAGCCTTTGATACTCTCTTTGGCTTCCCCTTGGTGCCTAACAGACAGATTTCCGAATTGGAGCGTGTCCAGAATCCAAGTCCAAGAAAAAAGGTGTCCGCTTTCCTATTTCGCTCCACCCAGTTAAATCCGCAGGTTTTATAAGAAAACCCCCAGTTTTCCATAACAGAAAGCCCTTCTGGAAGGCAGGGGAATGTCACCCACAAAAAAAGGATACAGTCATCCGCTGCTATCTTTTTCACCGGCAGTGACCGTATCTCCTCTATGCTCATAGTATGGTAATGGTTTTCAGCGCTCCTTCCTTTTCCTTTCTTTGCATATACTTTGTACTGCCATGGGGGATCGGCATATATAATATTATATTTCTTATCCGGCACCCCTATGCCTCCCTCCTTTTCAGTAGCATGGAAAAAAGAAGGTATTCTTCCCTATCCATCCCTACATGGAATGGAACATTGGATGCCCTGCTTTTTGCCATATTCCTTTCCGCTTTTATCTTTTTCATCAAACGCAGAAAAACATAGTCCTCTTTGGAAAGTTCCATGCTCCGTTCCAATTCCATTCCTTCCTTTCCGTCCTGTTTCTGTCTTTTTGCCGCCACCTCCATTATCATCTGTCCTATTTGTGGAACATCCTGGAGATTTATCATGACCTCAACCTCTGTCCTGCCGCTCTGCGCCCATTCCCGATGCAAAAGCGACACCAAATATTCCATATATTCCATCGTTGTTTTTCTTTCTTCTCTCTTTTCCATCCCTGTCACCTTCCCTTTTATTTTGGGAGCCGGCATCCCACCTACCGCACCTGCCCCATTCCAATTCCAAATTCTGCTAATGTCATCTGGGCATATTCTGTTTTCTCCGGCAGTTTCCTTTTCTTTTCTTCCCTTATCTGTTTTACCTTTTCCGCACAGGCAGCAAAAGACTCCCGATAAGTTTCCGGCTTGGAAACATGTCTGCGCATGGCTACCAGATCGTCCTCTTTCAAAGCTGCCGCCAGGCCCTTCACATATCCCAGAACTTTACTGATTCCTATTACCTTTACCTCTTTTTCCTTAAATTCCTTTTGATGGTATAGCAAATACTGGAAATTAGCGTCCTCTAAGTAACTATCAAGGATTTCTGCCGCCCTGTCCCTGATTTCCGCTGCCTTTACCATATATCCCTTTCCTATTTCCGGCGGCAGCTCGCGGAAATAAATTGCCGGATACAGATTCTGGTCGGCACCGCAGCTCTCCTCTATTTTCTTCTTCCAATAGATGATATGGTTGCGGACTAAATTCAAATTCACCGCATCGTCATGAAAAGGATCGCTCCCGCCATTTTTCCACAAATGCTCCCAGCGTTCATATTCCTGTGCCAGTTCCCTTTCCATATCCGGCTCCTTTTTCTCCTTCCCCATCCCTTCCTCCTTCTCAGGAATCTTTCTGCCTACCTCGGTCTGCCCACCATGACAATGCTACTCCTGCTCTGCACCGGGCGGTATACCACGCCAAGCCTGGCATTTGCTGCCTCCACTGCCATGCCGTTTCCTGCATAAATAGCAACGTGACTGATATCCATAAACCTTCCGTTTTTTTCATAGCTGTAAAAAATCAGATCCCCCGGCCGCATCTCCCCCACATTCACCAGCCAATTATTATCATAGCAAAGCTGCCCTTCGTATGCCGCCGTCGTAGAGCCATGATAAGATATGGATACCCCTGCATGACGCCATGCATAATATGCCAGGGAACTACAGTCAAAATGCGTTCCGCTGTCTCTAAGGGCTTGGCTGTAAGGAAAGCCCACCTTGGATAAGGCAAACTCCACTGCTTTTTTCCCATTTGCATCCGAAATGGCGTCAATGACTTCCTGATATTGTTCCGGGTTAATCTCCTGCCCTGCGCCTATGCCTTCATGCCCCATCATGGCGAAATACTCCGGCTTCATCAGTTCCGCAATAATTTCCTGCTCTTCCTTGCAGAAATCGTAAATTGAAAACATATCTTTTGCCGTTTTCAGGTTCACATATACATATTTTACTTTGTATGTAACAAGATTCCCATCTTCGTCCGTTTCCGTCTCTGTTCCAGCAGTTACATGGTAACGGCACATATCATCGAATACTTTCTTTAGGTTCTGCCTCGCTTTTTCCGTCATATCCGTAGCTGTATCACCATCCCCATGCTTGACCATATAAACCGCAAGAATGTCGCAATAGTTATCCGGCACCCCTTCCCCGCCATATCCCACATACACTTTTTCTACTCTGTCATATCCGGCAGTCCTGCCCATTTCGGTCTCCACCTGCCGGTAAAACTCCCCCATATATGCTGTCAACACCTCCTGCGTGGTTTCCCCGGAGGAAATGGAGGGAAAAAAGACTGCGAACGGAGAATTGTAAATCACCGTCACCATCGCTATGACCGGAAGAGCCAGAAGAGCCGCCAAGAAAAAAATGCCTCCCCCCAAAAGGGAAAGGCATTTTACGGCGCGTTTTGCCATAGCATCCCCAAATGCTACCGCCGTTCCGCTCCTTTTTCCTTTCTGCCGGATCTTGGCAACGGCAAACTGCCATATACAGCTTTTTGCGGAAGTTTGTACTTCCCCTCCGCCCCTCTTCTGCTCTATTGCTTTTCCGGGCAACATGGCAAATTTGTTTTTTTCTGCCTTCTTTCTATCTGGGTTTACCGCTTTTATCCTGTTCTTTGCATTCTCTTTTTGCCATTTCTTTATTTTTTTACCATATTTTCTTGCAGCCGTATGCCATGCTATTTTAGAAGCTATGCCATTTTCTGCATTTGTAGTTTCTTCTTCCCTTTCTCTCCCACTGCTTTTTTCCTGCGGATTCCAGACGCTTCTCCTGTTCCCGCCTCCGGCTCCTATTGCGGCTTTTTTCTTCTTCTCATCTCTTTTTTGAGCCGACTGCCTACGGTACAAATTCTCCCCAAGCCACGCAGCACCCCCCAGTTTTGCCAAAATATCCTCCGTTTGACAGGAACCACACATTTCCTCCTTTTCCTCTTCCTGTCTTCGGAGGGTATTTTTGCCCACATTCCCAACTAGAGCATATGTATATATGCCGGATTTCCTTTTTCCTGCCTTCCCTTCCTTTACGCTGGGGCAATATGTCTTGCTATAATTGTTTTCTTTTCTGCCTCGCTCAAAATTGCCGGAAATACTCTCTGAAATTTTATTAGAAGTTTTTCTTTCCTGCTGTTTTTTCTGCCGGTTTAGGCTATTGCGGCTATTTCCCGGATATTTCTCCCCGCTGGTATTTTCTCCGCCGGAATAACTCCCGTCTGCCCTCCTTCTTGCCTTTTCCGATATCAATGCAGCCTCTATATGCCCCCTGCCAAACTTGGCTTTTCCTTCCTTCTTGCTTGCAGCTTCCTCTTTCACGGGAACTATGGAATTTCTTCCCCTTACTTTCGTTCTTTGTTTCCCTCTCACATGGATACGGGGTTTTTTCTTCGTATGTATAACCATAGTTTTTTGATTATCCCTTTTGATTTTCAGCGTTTCCACCCCTTCCCGTCATTTTTTCCCTTCCTTTCCGATTTTCTTCTTTTCCCTTTCCTTTTCTAACCGTGGCAGTATCATATGTTTTACATAATCTTCGTTTATTTCGGCAGCTATGAAATCACGCCCGTACCTGATACACTGTGCTATTTCGCTCCCCGAACCCGCAAAGGGAACAACCACCAGATCGCCCACCCTGCTGCTTGCCAGTATCATCCTTTCTGCCAGCCTTTCCGGCTTCTGTGTGGGATGCCCGGTGGATTCCTTATAATTGGGCATGACCCTCGGGAACTCCCATACATTCCCACAGGATTTCCCCTTTGGATTTTTCCTTTTATCCTTCCCGCCGCCCCCATCATAAGGGATGCGGACGGCATCCTTATTGATTTCATGCAGCGGGTTACTGTAAAACCACAAAAAATCCGCTTCATCCCGATAGGACGCTTTTGCCGGCCGCCCTGTCCTATAGTTCCAGACAATCAGATTCCGCTTACACCAATCAAATTTATCCAGGACTTCTACCGACAGCTTATCAATCATCCGGCTGCTTCCCCAACAGTAAAATGCGCCCGTAGGCTTTAACACCCTATAGCATTCCTTTACCCATGTTAAACACCATTCCAGATATTCCCATACATTCTGGAATACAAAATCAAAATCCCCCTTCATCCGATAATACGGCGGATCGGCAATTACTAAATCAACGCTCTTTTCCGGCAGCTTTCGCAATACGTCCAAACAGTCGGAATGATAAATACGGTTTCTCTCCAAATATTCCCCGGCAGTCATTGATATCCCCCTTTCTCCTTTTTGGCAGCCGCAAGCCCGCTGCTTCTCTTTTTTGACAATAATAAGTCATACTCTTACTGGAATTACCAATAAAAAATGCCATCGCATAGAACATTCCACACAACAGCAATACCTTAACCAACATTCAAAACTATTTTTATAATTAACACTTTTAGCGGCTCTGCACCAGAAATCCCCAACCACATAGGCATCATAAATTTTATTGCAGTTCTCTGTTTTGAAAAGATGTAAAAGAGGCACCCAAGCCAAAAATGGCTTAGGTGCCTGACTAATCCTACTCCTATTTCTTTGGTATCATTTTTAGGTTTTCAATGGTTAATGTACCTTTTTCGCCACTAACATAAGCTACATTAAAAAATACTGTAAAGCATACCTGTGATATTTTTCTCCACGAAGTCAAATCTCTGGTTGTTGACGGTAACCATACCTGGAAATGTTCCCCCTTTTCGCTTACTGTCATCATTCTATCAACAATCTTGTTGCGAATATCGTCTTTTATCTCCAGTTGAAAAGCCTTAATATTTCCTTCGCTAATTGCATCAAACTCCAAGAAATATCCAGCGTCAAAAAAGCCCGACCAATTATCACATGGAGTATATTCTAGCAAGGCCATTGCAAATTCCTGTTTCTCCGTCTTTTCAACATTGCAAAGGTCAATTTCCATATCAAAGCAATTCTTATGAGTAGCAATTTTCACAATATCAGGATTGGAATAGGAAGTAACTGATTTTATCTCACAAAACTGAGTATAATCGTAAAGCAAATTAACTTCCTCTTTACGCATAATAAAATTGTCAAATCTGGTATGCCCGTCAATACGATTCGCTTCGTTAGCCAGCTCTGCCGTGAGATATCTTGTAAGATTTCTTGTAATTATCTCACTAAATTCTTCATCAGAGCCGTATTCCACATAAACTCCCCGATTTCTGTATTTTCTCTTAAAAGCCTCTACTTTCTTTTCTTCTTTCTCATTTCTCTCACTTCTACGGATAGGCTTATCAGAAAAGAATACAAATACTTGCTTTCCCTTTTTTATCATCTCTTCAATTTCTTCTACCGTTCCCGATTTATAATGTTGTGTCGGACTTCCGATTTTATTTCCAAAGATAGCTATTATAACATCTGATTTCTCAAGTATCTGTTTATTGATAATGCTTTGTGGGAAATCTCCTGCCTCTGGCATCACATTCCTAGACCAATGAAGTGTCTTTACAAATATATCCATTGACATACCAATGGAATCATTTATATTATCCACTACCTTGTTTATTATCTCTATTTCTGTTTTCACATCTGAAGGACAGGAAATCATCAGTCTGCATACTGGCATTTTCTGAAACATAATACAATCCCCCTTTTTGCTTTGTATTGTAGCAGACAGATATTGTATTTTCCAGTTAAAATCGCAATAATGCCGCTAATTTTTTTCTCTTGTAGTTGTTTAGTCATACTTCTTTCTCCATTTTACAATAAATAGTTATACAAACATTGGAATTACCAATAAAAATACCATCGTATGGCACATTCCACGCAACAGCAATACCTCAGTCGATATTAAAAACCACACATACAACTAATCCATTCATCAGTATAACCTTTTACTGTAAGTCAACAGTTTCAGAAACCCCCTCCGCCAACTTTTCATGGATGTTAGTATTATACAAATGATAAATATCCGTTCCTTTCCCTATAGTATTGTCAAAAGGGATTATCACATTTCCACATTTCAAAAGCCCTATGCCGCTCGGGCTGTTGGCAGCAAAGCGCAGTTGCGCCTCCGACACGCCGATGACTTCCGCCATTTTCGCGCTGTCCGTATTCGCCTGCTTCAACAATGCTACGAACTCTGAATTGGCCAGCATGGTCGTAGCCGTATAATTCTGTAGAAGATCCACAACATTTTGCGTGATACCAGTACATAGCCCACCCTGTTTGCGTACTTTTTTCCATAACTGCTGCAAATACTTTGCCGAATATTCCGAGTTCAGCAGAACATGAAATTCATCAATGTACAGCCATGTAGCAATGCCGCGCTTCCCGTTCGCAATGATACGGCTCTGGATGCTCTCCATCATGACAAGCATGGTAATCGGTGAAAGCTCCGTTCCTAAATCGCGGATACCGTAAACCGTAAACCTGTTGTCCACATCCACGTTGGTATGATGGTTAAAAATATTCAAGGAACCGTTTACGAACAGTTCAAGGGAAAGGGCGATATCCCTCGCTTCCTCCTCCGGCTGTTCCATCAAGAGACGGTAGAAATCCGACATAATCGGAATTTGTCTTTCCTCACTTTTTGCAATATCTATGTACATTTTCCTTACGCACCTGTCAATGATGGACTTCTGCCGGGAATCCAGGCTCTTCCCTATGCACTGTTCGCAAAGCCCCAGCATAAACTCACCTTTTCCCCGTATCATCCCCCTGCTGTCATTCCAGTCGAGGCAATTCACATCCATATCAAGCGGATTGACATAATGAGCCGTATAGGTACTCATATTTACCACGGCTCCACCGTAGGTATTGGCAATGTCAAAGTATTCGTTCATCGGATCAATGACAATAATCTCATCCCGGCCACTGAGGAAAACATTGCCCATTTCCATCTTACAGAAAAAGGATTTGCCCGAGCCGGGAACCCCGAACACAAACCCATTCCCGTTAATCAATTTTTTTCTGTTTCCGATATTGATATTTCTGCTAACTTGGTTGATTCCATAATAATTGCCTCCCCTGTCATTTAGTTCCTGCACATTAAACGGCATAAGGGCTGCAAGGCTTTGCGTAAGCATAGTGCGCATCGTCTCCACCTGTCTGACACCAATGGGCAATGCCGTATTTAGGGATTCCCTCTGTTTCAAGTAATGTTCTTCAATGGTAACAGAATGCCGTTTCCCGATGGTTTCCACTGTTTTTGTCATGCTGTCCAGCTCTTCCTTTGTTTCTGCCATAAGGATAATGGTTACTGCCACATAAAACAGGCATTGGTCATTCTCCCTGACATCATCCATAATCCCTTCGATTTCCTTTTTTTCAACCCGTTTGTTGTAGGAAATCTCCGATGAAAAATCGTTGTTTTTGTTGCGTACCCTCTGCTGCTTTATAATATCTGATTCAATCCCAAGATATTTCTTTTGAAGGATTTTTGTTGTCATATCCTTCGGTATCGGCACAATGTCAATGCTGGCTATAGAATGCACCGGCAGGGATGTAACCTCGTTGAAAAAACGATCCGACAAGCTGGAAGGGTATTTCTTGATAAACAGCGCACGGCAGAATTTATCCTCGTCCTTAAAATAGTCCGGGTAAAAATGCAGCATCCCGTTGCACAAATCATTGCGGAAATCCGCCCCCACCTTTTTTGCCTCCCTGATGTCAAAGTCAAAACCGTTTTCTTTTCCCAGATGGTAATAGTCATACAGAAGCTTGATACGCCCGTTTCCAGAAAGAGGCACAATTTCCGCGCCCAGTTCTGCAAATGCCTTGTGTATGGAAGCTTCAATGGTGGCAAACTGTGCCTTTGCCTCCTCAAAATTTTTGCGTTCAATCGTAATCGTCAAGTATCTCTCCTGCTCAATCCCCTGCCTTCCCTCGCGGATTTTGTTTCCTATAATGTCGTTATAGATTTTTCGGTAATGGTCAAACCCATCCTGCGTCGGTTGGAGCAGCACATGCTTCCTCAGATCTTCCATATCTTTATTTTTGTTGTTAATAGTTATCTTAAAATTCACATCCAGCGAATTTAAAAACCGGCAGTACCGCTCAAAAATATCTATCTGCTCTTCCTCGTTGGTTGTGGTATAGTTGACATCCTGAAAGCGATAGCATTTGGAATATCGGTTTTTTGCTACTTCAAAAATACCGTTCTCCGCTATTTTCATGATTTCAATCGTTTCCTGTATGGATACCGGAGTCCTGTAAAGCGGCTCGCTTGCCTTCTTCAGTTCCCTGAACCCGTCCGTAAATAATCCCAATGAAACCTCCTTATCCATGCCATAGGGCATAAAAACTTATGATTACACAACTTGGTATGCTCCGTTGCATGAAACGAAAAAGCCGGCTTCCAAAGGCCGGCTCTTCCCTTTCGCTGCATTTGCTTTCTTCTCCCTTTACGGGATTATTTTATCTGTCATTCCTTCCATTTTTCTTTTTATATCCATTTCCTTTTATTTCTTGCTTTGCCAACAATAATGGCAAGGATTATCACCATTGCAACGACTACCATTGATTTTCCTAATCTCTTTCTCATTCCTGCATTCCCCCTTTTCTTTTTTTCTCCTTACCGGCAGTTTCTGCCTCCTCTATCTGTAGTTCCTCTAGCACGCCCTCTCCTTCGGATGATAGATAAGTAAGCGGATCCTTAGCAAACAGCATCTTCAGCTTTCTGCCCATATATTCATAAAAGTTCATCCCGTTAAAGGAATAAAACCCGCCCAATGCCACCGGGGCTACCGCAGGGATTGCCACGTATACGCTGGCCGTAAGGCCAATCAGGGGATAAAGCAGAAGCACAACGCCCCCGCCCACCAGAACTGACAGCACGGAAAAAATAAGCTGCCTTGCGGTAAGGCCCATAATAACCGTTTCTTTATAGCGGTCAATATCTTTATTAATTTCAATTATCATTTTCCCTCATTTCTGCACGACTTATAATCCTAATGCCCTGCTGGTCAACGACTGCGCTCCTTTCACACTTCCTACCGTCAATGCAATGGCAAAGGTCATTTCACACAAATAAATCAGTGTCTGCGCCCAATCCGCATACCCTCCGGCAAATGCAGGAAGCCCTGCATTGATAAATGCATTGCAAAGCATAATTGCCAGTGCCATTGTCACCGCCTCAAATACTACCGACAGGAAATATTTGGCATAGGCTCCCGCCGTATTCGCCACGTTTCGGTTCCCTGCCAAAGTTGCAAAGGCAATGGAGCCTATCGGAACCATTACCATAATTTTTAAAAAGCGAAAATACACCGTGTAAATCATGAAAAACCCGCAAATAATGACAATTACGCTTAAAACTGCCGCCAGAATAAGCATAATCAGGCTCTCGCCGAATCCCAGCCCTTTTATGATATCCGCCTGTGCGGAATTTATGGAAAGCGTAGTATAGCTTCCCGATGACAGCAGGTTCACCAGATTTCCCGCAGATGTAAAAAACGCCTTCATAATTGTTACGTTATTGGCCACCAGCCATTCTGCCAGAATCAGCCGTATCAGCATCCTTAAGATGGCTTCAAACCTCATTTCCTCCCTAATATCCACACTTTCCGAGCAGAACCCGATGACAAAGAACAGTACCACAAGGGACGAACCCACCGCCACAAAAACAGGCTGTACGCTTTCTATCATTGCCCACGGGCTGCCCCCCTTAAATCCGACCGGCGACTGCCCCAGCATGGAAAATACAAGGCTGACCTGATGGTTCCAGAAGCCAAAAACCATTTCCAGCAGGGCAAGAATCTTATCCCCCAGTTTAAAAATATCCACTTATTTTCCACCTCTCTTTCTTTCGGGCAGATGAATCTATTGTATTGCACTCTCCCGCTTCCGTCCTGCTTCCCATCCTAAAAGCCGAGAAAGGAAAGGACAGTGGATATCCCTGCCATCATGATGCCTGCCACAATACCTTTCAGCGCCGAGTTCATCGTGGATGAATCCTGCTGTTGGTATGCCTGGGCAAACTCCATGACATTCTTTGCAAGGATAATCACGCCTACCGCCCCTATTACCGCAATTACGATGGATTTCAGGTTTTCAAGGGGCTGTGTCACCGCCGCTGGCTCCGCAGCAAACGCGGTCATCGGGGCCACAGCAAACAGCATATAGGCCATTTCCCACAATCCTATGCATATTTTTCCCATCCTGCCCGGTTTTCTTCTTTTGTTTCTTTTTTTTGCTTCTACATTCATTTTTTGCATGATAATCTCCTTTTTTGTTTACTTGCAGATACAGAAAAAGCAGACTGGAACATATCCTTCCAATCCGGCCTTTTCCGAACAGAAGTATATACATTCCTATCTGCCTTTTATGGGTTGCTTATAGAAACGGGGTTTCTCCCGTAATGGCATGAAATCGGCCTTTCTCCGATATGGCTTTGCTTAAACCACCTCCCTTATGTGGAAAAAGCCCCAGAGAATCAGATTCTTGGGGCTATTGAAAAAATAATTGTTGTTATTCTATGGTTCTATTTTCAGTCCTGATATTTCCATTTCTTTTAAATGGGCTATCTGCATCATCTGACTGTTATTCATGTATCCATCCGGCAGAATGGTGCCTCTTAAATCTGTATGGATGAGGTTTGCATTCCTTAAATTGGCTCCACGCAAATCTGCATTCCTTAAATCTGCCTTGCTTAAGTTTGCACCATACAAGTTTACACCTTGCAGCTTTGCACCACGTAATTTTACTCCTTTGAAACATATGTCGTTTAATTTTGCATTTCCTAAGTCAACACCATTTAGGTTCGCGCCTTTTAATTCTACTTTGTCCAGCGTTGTATCCCTTAAATACGCACCCTTTAAATTTACTTCCTTCAGGCTTGTACCATTTAAATACGCCCCCCGCAAATCCGCACTGCTCAAATCTGCGTTATCAAAACATGCACTGCTTAAATTCGTGTTCCGCAATTCAGCATTCTGTAGATTCGCCCTTTGCAAATCTGAATCCCGTAAATCTGCATACCTCAACTTTGCATGACTTAGATCTGCATTTTTCAGATTGGCATCCTTCAAATCTACATTATGCAAACATGCATTTTTCATAATGGAACGTTGAAAATCAGCCTTCCTTAAATTAGAACCCATAAAATCCACATTCTGTAAGTCTATATCGTTAAAATGTATCCCTTTAAAATCAGCCCTGTTAGCCAAAGCAACAGCTCCATCATATGGACTCATCGGATTAGCGATAAAAATTTCCTTAAAATTATGTCTTAATATCCCTGCTTCATTGATTGTATCCGTATCATAAAACCATATAATGCGTTCATTCAACGAAAGATACGGCTCCAAGGTATATTTGAATATTCGCACTGTATTCGTTAAAACATTTATCATATTGTCATAAATATTTTCCCTGGAATTTCTGTCATAATGGCTTATACCCCCATATATAAGCATATCCGAAAAAATATATTCCAAATATTTCTTTTTATACTCTTTTGCCGGAAAATCCTTTGTATTATGACGTTCACAATTATACTTTGACCGCCAGTATAAAAATTCCGCTACTTTTTGCGGCAGCTTCATATGCCGGAACAGTCTATAAACCTGTTCATTTGCATAGGCAGTCATCTCTGGTATATTTAAGCATTCAAACTTTTGATATATGGCATGAAACTCATAAAAGATTTTCTCGCAAAGGAAAAAATCCCTAATGTTATTGTGGTAGAACTCTACTGCGCCCTTCCCGTTTGACTTCCAATAATTGCACAATGCATAACAGTGCTGTGCCACTTCCTTCAACTTGATATCCTCTATGTTTAGGTCATGAACAATGCCCAGTATCTCCTGCTCCGTTAAAAATAATTTCGTATTGCCGCTTTGGAACATTTTATACGAAATCTCTGCGCTTAAACGGTACAGCAGCTCATTATGCTTCTTGATGCCATGACTATAAATGCCGGTACTGTTTGCAAACATGGAATTATATTCCGTGTCGGATAATTCCTTATAAAATATCTGGTGGTACAATGCCCATTTATTATGCTTTGCCTCTTCATTGATTCCCCCGGCCACAATCATATACATGACCATCGGGGTATCGCATATGCTGTCTATCTCCTCGTTTTCCTCGTCCGAAATATATTCCAGCCCATACTCTTCGCAGTCCAGAACCCCCGTTGCCCGGTAATTGTCGATCCACCTCTTCCTTTGCGAAGCGTTGAAATGCTGCAGTATAATGTGCTTCTTTCTAAAGTCCAATCCACCCACATATAAATACTGGGGCCTGGTAGTAACCAATACTTTATATCCCTGAAACGCCTCATAAATCTGGTAGACATAATAATGGGAATTTTCGTTTATTCCCTCCACCATGCAGAGTTCATCAAAACCGTCCAGCACAACAAGCGTATCCTTATATAATTTCTTAAATTCATCCATAGATTCTGTCTTTAAATAATTCAGGATGTCCCGCACTATAGTATCGCTGGAAAATTTCATCCCCATAGGGATAATATCCCTTAATCTGACACATAAAAGAGTCTTGCTGTCAAAAAGCCGTCTCCATTCCTCCGGCCTCTCTATATAAAGGTAGGATAAATGGGATACCAAGCTGGTTTTCCCCACCCCTGCATCGCCCTCAATAAACAGCATATCTTCCTGGCGCTGTTCATCATCCTCCGCATTCATAGAAAACTTGCTGATATAATCTATTACACTATCACCTTTCCCTGTTACTTTTCCAAAAGTAACTTCCTCATACATCGGCATTACAAATAAATCCTTTAGGCGTACTGTTTTGCTCCCTTTCCTCTTATGAAGGAATAAGTTTTCCACATAACTATTATAATACTGCATCTTGGCATCCGGGCTTTCCACCCTATGATTCCCATCCTCTTCACACAATGTATTCTCTTTTTTTACCGCATACAGAAATACAGAAGATAAAAATCCGCTGCTGTCATTTTCTTCCGCCTTCTTCACAAATTCCTTTTTCTTCGCTTTCGCAATACTTGTATCGCCATTTATCATTTCTGTCATTTCCTCCATCATATCGTCTTTCAAATGGAGGGAAATAAACGGAACAACTTTTTCCTTAAAATACCCATCTATCCCATCTATAACAATATCTAAATCACAGTTCTTTTGGATGTTCTTATGCACATTCTCTTTTCTGTTGAAAAGATTGCTCGCCATCACTTTATCCACATAAATTAACTGTTTCCCCTTGGCATACGCACAGTATTCCTCATGCTCTTCATCCGGCATAATCAGAAATTCCAATAAAAGTTCTGCAAGTTTCAACTGCTTATTGTATGGGCTTTTCATTGCTTTCTGCAAACACGTTGCATATGAAGCAAATGATAACCTTTTTCCCATTTTTCCTACCCCCCTGCACCAGATTTATCCCAACTTTATCCCAACTCCAGCATAACTACATTTCCCCCTTTCCCTGCTATGCTGAATATACAGCAAATCAGAAAGGAGCAAAACATTATGAAAAATATCATTGCAGCAGTATTGCAAACCGCTTTCTCAAACCATCCCGTACTTACGCTGTTGGCAGCTTTTACCGTACTTATTTCCCTGCTGTTCCTCACCGTTTTTATCCTTATCAAAAACGGGAGCATTACAATGTCCATTGATTTCAAAAATCAAAAAATAGAATTAAACATTGTAAAGCAAAGCGCATCCTCCGTCCAATAACGCCATTGGCAAAATAAGCCTGTCCTGGAATATTATACCTGAATCTTATTTATAATTCCATCCAGCCAGGCTTATTTTTTATTTTCAAAACGAATCAGTCTTTAAAGAATAAAACATTTTCCTAATCTCCCGCATCCTGCCCACATCCGTTTCCGGGTAGAAAACGGCAAGGATATCCTCCTTCGGTACCCCCATGCCCATCATCCTATGAAGTTCATCTTTCTGTTCTTGGGAATACTTCCATTGTATTAGACGGTTCATAATCGTATCCTCACCTTTTAGCTTCCGCAGTTCCCGTAACTGCTCCTTTTCTCCCTTTGTATTGTCTGCCTTTGATTCCTGCCCGTCATACTGGCAGTCCTGCGCATACCTCAATTCATTATCCTCTTCCCTATGGAACTTTTCCCTTTCTTCTTTTTCCTCGATTTCCGAAAAACGCCTTTTCACATCTAATTCCGTAAGAAACCCAAATTCCTCATAGGCCATTGTATCAATATACACCTTTTCCCCTTTTTCCTTCAATTTTTCATAATAGGAAATGGATTCTGCTGCCAGCAAGTGGTATGGTTTCCGTTCATTTTTTTCCTGTCCTGCCTTATGTACATATGGAGTTCCTCCCCCATCCGCAGTCTGAGCAAATGCCGGATGCCCAAACGGCACATACTTCCTGTCCATCACCGGGTCAAAGCCACGGATAAAGAGGATGCATTTTTCGTTATCCAGCTTACGCACTTCATCCGCCGTAAACAATTCCCTGCCAAGCACATCGTAGTTCCGGCTTGCACTTCCTTGTCTCCCCTTTGTCTCCCCGCTTGATTTCTTGTCAATCGTGCCTTTCCCAAGCAGTTCCGACACATATTTGTGCGTACTCTGCTCGTTTCCCCCCAGATAAATAAAGGTATCACAATTACCAGGCACAGTTTCCCATGTGTCCTTGAACAGAGCCTTTAGCTGGGCAAAATTCTGTATAATGATGATGCTGCTGATTTCCCTTGACCTCATGGTGGACAAAAGGGAACAGTAATCATCCGGGAGGGCCACATTGGCAAATTCATCCAGCATGAAGGTCACATGGATGGGCAGCCTGCCGCCGCAATTAAAATCCGCCTGATAATAAAGCTCCTGAAAAATCTGGGTATAAAGCATACCTATGATAAAGTTGTAAGATTTATCGGAATCCGGTATGACGCAGAACAGCGCAGTCTTCGTTTTTCCATCGCCGTCCATGCCGGTTCCCAATTCCTCCAGTTTCAAATCATCCCTTGACAAAAGACGCAATACCTGTTTGTTTTCCAGAAAAGCCAAACGGGAATTGGCGGATATGATGATGGAACGGACTGTATCCCCCGCTCCACGCATACATTTGTTGTACTGCTTTACTGCCGGGTGCGCCGCCCCCAATTTCCCGGTTTCCTCCAGCAGTTTCATACGCAGGTCAAGCTTGGAAGGTTTATTCTGCCCCGCCACCTCCGCTTCCCCGAGCAGTTTCAGCACAGTTTCAAAATTCCTCTTTGCCGGCGGTTCTTCCATCCACACATAATAAAAGATTGACTGTAGGAAAAGCCCCTCTGCCTTTTCCCAGAACGGATCGGAGGGCGCAGCCCCTTTGGGTGTGGTGTTGGAGATTAAATTTGTAATCAGCTTTATTACATCTGTTTCTGCCCGGATATAGGAGAAAGGGTTGTAACAGTCCGACTGCTCCATTTCCAACAAGTTTATGACTTTTACGTTATAGCCGTTATCTTTTAACATCTGCCCGCAACTTCTAAGAATTTCCCCTTTTGGGTCAGTACAGATAAAAGAGCAATGATGGGGCATCTGCATCAAGTTGGGCTTTACTTCGTAAAAAGTCTTTCCTGCGCCGGAACCGCCGCAAATCAGAATATTCCCGTTCAACTTCAGCCGGCGGAAATCCAGCGACATTTTTACGTTCTGGCTCAAAATACGGTTAAACGCGTCATCCCTGTCGGCAAGCACACTGTTTACTGTCCGTGGGTTTTCAAACCTTGCCGTACCAAATTCCTTCCCCGGCATGAAATTCCTCTGGCTTGTCACATAAAGCAAAAAAACGACAGCATAGACCATTAGGGCTGCTGCCACCGCCTGAAAAGTGGTTTCATTATAATAATTGGAAAAAGGCTCTTTGCACACACGGTTAAAAGAAAGGAGAAATTCATCCGGCCTAATCCCCGGTTCCCATGCACCATTGAACAGATACCCGGCATAACCGCTCAATACCGCCCCGGACAGGATAATCCACAGCGGTATTTTTTTCTTTTCCGGCACCATATGCTGTCACCTCCGCTTCGGTGCAGCAATTTTTTTCTTGAAATCCGCTGCCTTCCGCCCGGCCTTCTCATACCGCTTCCTGATTTCCGCTTCCACCTGGTCATAATACCCCTCATAAAGTTTGCTTCCCTTCTTCGTACCTATTACCCTGTTCTCTGCGGAATACAGCTTATATTCCTTATCGGCATCCAGAAACGTCAACATTGCCCTGCCGGAACGGCTTTCTATCATTTTCGATTTATCCACCCAAAGAAACATTGCATCATTCCCCCATGTGCCAGGGATTCTTGTTTTTACCGCTCGGTCATTTTCCTCCGCCACCAGTTCCCTTTCTATCGTAATAGCAAGGGTATTTTTGTCCTGCGTTGCCGATATCATATTCATCCGTTCTGCCAATTCCTGATAACCGTGGATACGGTCAAGGAAGGCGTCTTTATCCATAGCCGCCCTATATTTCCCATCCTTTTCTTTCTCAACTATGCCCATTTTCTCCAACGTCCCCAGCACATATTCCGTCTGCATACTGCCGATTCCGAACTTCCCCTTTACATCCTCCACACTGATTTTCTGCTTTTCTGCCGCATATATCCCTACCTTTTCTATCAGATTTTCCTCGCTTTCCTTTTCCACCCCCTTTCCTGCGCGGGGATAATCCGGGGGGCAGTCTTCCCTCCCTTCTGTTTTCCTTTCTTTCAAAAGGGAAAGGAGCCGATTCCTTTCCTCTTCATCCCCGTTTTTCAGGTAATCGTCAAAAGAGGCAAGTCTGCCTGTCTTTAATTTTTGGAGCATCATATTCACCCGGGGTACTGCTTCCGCATGGAAAATAATTTCACTCATACCATCTCCTTTATTAATATCCGGCAGGACAGAATACAGCAGTCCATATTTCTTTGCAAGTTTTTTTACCTTTCCCATATCTTCCGTGGCAAATTGCAGGACTTGCAGATCACCCCCTTTCATGAGCAGTTTCTTTATGTTCTCTTTCCCCATCACCTTTTCATGTTCCAGAAGGGCCACCATAAAATCCAGAGCTTCTTTTATCTGCCCAATCATGCCGCTGCCTATTTTAACGGCAATATCAATCCCATCATAGGCTACCCGGATAATCTGTACCGCCTCTTGTATTTCCTCTGCCATAATGCTTCCCCCTTCCTGCTTTTATACGGCCCCTTTCTGCCAGAATATTCCACAAATGTTTTTCAACGGAATATATCCCCATCCTTTTGCCCGTTTTCATAAACCGCAATGTCTATGATTTCTTTCATCTGCCCGGCGGGAAGCCCGTGTTCTATGAGTACCATAAGCTGCTGATCTGTCAACTTCTTATTGATGGCATTCCTGATCTGCACCAGTTGTTCCGGCTCCAGCCCCCTTTCCGCCACCAACCGTACCACATCTATTTTCCTTTTCAAGCGCATCCTTGAAAAAAAGGCGCTGATGATTTTGTTATCCCTTCTTTTTTCCATGCGCTCCACAGGAACCATAGGTACTGCCCTGCCGTTTCCATCAAGCAGAACCACCTGATATTCTGCTGGGAAATGCGGTATTTTCCCCTGCTCCCCCGTGCCGCCCCTATCTGCAAAGCTCTCCTTTTTCGCCTCTGCTAACGCTCCCGTTTCCTCTGCCACTTCTACCTGTCCTCCTTTTTTCCTCTGCCATTCCATTTCCTCTATTTTCTTTTCCAAAGTTATTTTCTCCTTTTCTACTTCCTCTAATTCTTGACGCAGCTTCACAGCCTCCACCCTGCTTCTGTTCAACTGCTCCTGCTGTTTTTCCAACATCCTGTCTTTCTCCGCAAGCTGTGATATCAGGTTATCCTGCACCTTTATATCCTGCCCTGCCGTATATAACTCCTTTAATTTTTTGTTTATCTTATTGCAATGCTGTTCCTGGAGATTGATTTTTTCCACGGCTTCCTCCATCCGGCTTATCAGTTCACTGATATTTGCTTCTTTCCTATCCCGGTTCTGCCGTGTTTCTTCCAATTCTTCTATGGCATTCTGCAATTCCTTTCTCATAGCCAAAGCTGTCTTGCCGGTATTTTCCGTAACTTCCCGTATCGTCTCCAGCGGAACCCCCTTTTCATAAAATTCCGCCGCTACCGCCATCTGTTCCCCTGCAAGCCCCTCTTTTGTGATTACTTCCATAACCGGTTCCCCATAGCCATTCCTGAGACATTTGGAATATATTTTCATCTGCCCATAATCCAGTTTCTTTTCGGTGTATGTTTTCGTCTCTCCTGGCATCAAACCAAACTTTAAATCCTCTTCTACAAGCCGGAGCATCTCAGCCGTAAAACGGGGGTTATCTTTCAGGCTTTTTAAATAAACTTTCCGATCCATGTTCGTTATCATACCCTTGTCCTGCATCCATTTCCCTCCTTATATCCCCTTCTGTTTCCGTTCCCCTGCACTTTTCCCTTTCCGTTTCCTCCGCCTCCAGCTCGTTCCATATACGCCGCGCAACGGCCTCTTCCTTTCTTACCGTTTTTTCCTTTTTCCGTATTGTAGCGGTTTCATTCTTATAATGCTGCTTCAAAGATTCCAGCCCCTCCAACGTATAGCCTTCTATTTGTAACCTTTCTTTTAATTCCTGCCACCTCCTATATTCCTTTTGGAATAATTCCTCGCCCCGGATATAGCAGTTGCCCAGTTCCTGCAAATCCTTTATTTCTTCAGCTATATCAAACAACGGTTTCATTCTGGCCTTTGCCTTAAATGCCCGGCTTTTTTCCTTTGCAACCTCTTTTTTCTTTTCTTTTATATTCCTGGCAACCGCTGCTGCCTCCAAGGCATTGCTAATCCCGTGCCTGTGCAAAAATAAATAATCCTCTTGCAGCTTCTGCATTTTGCGTATGTCATCCCGGTATTTCCATGCCTGGCTGTATGGCCTCTTTTTCATCAACCCTAAACGGTACAGTTTTTTCAGGTACCGTTTTTGTATCCCCGTCATTTTTGCCCTGCGGTATCTTTTCATCCGGCAGGATACAATCCGGGGTTCCCTTTCCGGCTGCAGGCTGCACCGGGAGAAGTTTTCTGTAGAAATCCTCTCCCGAATCCGTTCCTCCGTATAATCCTCCCCCAAACTTTTGCACCGCCTGAACCGTTTCATCCCCATCGGTTTTACCGCCAGATATTTTCTGCTGTTTTGGCAGCTATCCTCCACTTCATAACCCATATCCCTTAACATGGATAAAAACGATTCATAAGTCGCAGACTGTATAATGCAGGCATCTATATCGCGTTTTATCATATTCCCCCACACAAACTTCCCATCCCTATATTCCTTCCATTCTTTGCCGTTCTTATATAAGTCTGCCTTATCCCCGGATAGTTCAATCGTTGACAGTCCGTATTCCTCGCAAAGGCGGTTTGTAATGGGCTGCATCCTTTTCTCCCATTCCCCCTTTTCATAACGGTATTTTTTCCCATCACGGAAACTTACGCTGTTAAAAATAATGTGTCCGTGTATATGGGATGTGTTATTGTGGACAGCATAGACAGCTTCATAGTCCTTTCCGAGATATTCCTCCGCAAATCTGCCAATTATAGAAAATGCGGTTTCCTCATCCACTTCCCCTTCTGTAAAGGATATGATAATATGGTAGCCCTGCCTTTTATCCGTTTTGTCAAAATCCTTCTTTGTCCGGCGCATCTGTCCATAGGCATCCTCTGTCTGGCAGTTCAATCCGGCCACCCACTTTCCGTTCCCTGTTTTTTGCAGCTCCATAATATAGTTCATAGACTGCCTTAGATGCTTCCCGGAATAACCGGCTCCGCAGTCGCCGATATGGAGTATCTTACTGATTGCCAATCCTGTCCACCGCCTCCCCCAGCGTCCGATTCAGTTTTTTCATATAAGCTGTCAAAAGTTCCCTATCCTCCTCCCGGTACAGCTTGGAATTATAATTTCTTGTAATCTGGTTGATGTTGTTGCCAACGGCATTAACCTCACGAACCAGTTCCCTCAAAAGAACCCTGATTTCCGGGTAGTCGTTGGGTTTCTGGGATAAAAGCAGACGTAGGTATGCCGACTCATTCATTCCTCTTTCCGTTGCCCGCATTTTCAGTTTTTTCGCTTCCTGCTCCGTCATGCGGAAGGGCTTTACCACTTTCTTTTTCCCGCCAGCCATATGTCCTTCCTCCCATTCATTTTCCTTAACTGTATCCTTTTTCCTTTCCTGCCTTTCCCCCAGGCTCAAATTCCCACGGGAATTTGCCAGATACGCACTTTGTAATACAAGTGCCTCCGGTTAGGGGAAAAATCCCCTAAAACCCCTCTTTTTTATATGTGCCTCCACTTTTTGACGGCATTTTTTTAAAGTGGCTCCACTTTTTGGTGCTACTTTCTATTTTTGACTCCACTTTTTGGCTCCACTTTTTCCTTCCATAAAAGTTATTTTTTTGCCTGTTTTGTATAAGACGTCACTTTTTGGAGTCATTTTCATAAAAGTACGTCACTTTTTGCCCCCGCTTTCCCAATCTGCCTCCACTTTTTGCCCCCATTTCCCCAATGCCTTATCTTTTGGGCTGTTTCTGCTGGTCCTGCTCTTCTGCCGCTGCTCCATGCCAGCCTTTTCCTGCCTTTTGAAGCCACTGGTTATAATCCTTACATCCCTTGGGGGGCGGCCTGTCCTCCACATCATATCCAAGCTCATAATATTTCCGCATCAACCTTTCCGTTGCTGTTCTCCCCGCCCCATCATTGTCTAAGCAGAAGCGGATACTATGTACCTGCGGATGTTCGGCAAGGAATGTGGCCAGTGGCGCATCCGACAGCATCCCCAATGCAAGGATGCTCTCCCCAGCATCCTGCAACATATCCATATAGCTCATGGCATCAATAGCTGCTTCAAAAACCGCCACATCGCCGCTTCTTTCACGGAACACATGGAACCCATAATTCTTGTCACTGCCCGCCACATCACATCGGAAACCTTTCCTGTTTTTGTCGGACGTTCCCCGCATAGCTGCAAATCTGGTATTCCCGTCCTTGTCGTTCCCTTTGAATACAACGTTATGGTACCCTGCCGCTTCATAAATCAAGCCGGCCTTTACGAAATAATCAATAGTCCCCCTGCTGATTCCCCTTTTCTCTGTCAGATAGGAATACAGATGCTGGTTATCGGGTGCCGGAGCCGGCAGCATCAATTTCTGTTTTCTTCCGATAGACGCTCTGGATATCCTATGTTCCAGTTCACGTTCCCCTGCTTCATGCTCTCCCTTGCTATATCCTGCAAAATCAAGTAACCAGAATACGGCCTCCTTGATGTCCATCCCGGCAAATACTTTAAGGAAATCTATCTGGGATCCTCCCCTTTCGCCGCCCTCATGTGCCTTTGACCACCGAAACCAGCTTTTCCGATTGTAGATGCGCAGGGAATCCATTTCTTCCAGCGTATGATACTTGCCAATTCTCCTAACGGTATACCCCAGCTGGTTTGCAACATCGCACAAATCCGTATCCTTGGCCACCCTTAATTCCTCCGCCGTAAATCTGCCATATTTCATGCCCGCACGCTCCTATCTGGATTTCTCCCAGCCATATGCCGTCCGCGGCTCTTCCTGCGTACCGCCCAAACATTTATCCCGTATGTCTGTGGCAAGCTCCAGTCTTCTTAATTTCCTGTCATAATGGTATACCTGATTGGAAAGCCTATCCTCGACCGCAACCTCACTCTGGTTTATTTCCGAAACCATCTCTGCCAGTTCTTCGAGTTCCCTTTCTAAAGCCGAAACCGCAATTACCTCATGAATAGAGGACGGAAGAATATACATGTCTGTACCTATTTTTTCCGCAAGAGCGTGAAGCCCATCTTCATAAAGCATGGATACTGCCCCATTGCATCCCTGTTGATTGCTTATAACATACATTGCCCCTTGTGCCTGTATCTCCCCTGCTATTGCCCCTATTAGCTCTTCCGGCATCCCCTTCGATTCATACATTTCCCTGATAATCTCATCCATTGCCCTTACGGAAGGCGGCAGCAGCACCTTCGTATTCAGGAATGCCGCACCGTATAGCTGCTGTTCTGTCATCCCGGCCCTTTCCGCAAAATGGCTGTCAATTACAAAGGAACACACGGCTCTGTCTTTTATTTCCACAGCATACCGATAGATAATAGACAAATCAAAAAATTCCCTATGAGGAATTTTTCCCAGCAGTTCCATATTTTGTTCCGTATTTATGAGAACCATAAAGACCCTCTCCTTTATGCTGGAAAGGTTAAAATCCCTGATGCTATCAGGCATATACTTATAGCTCTCCATCCATGTATCAACGGAGGATTCCATTGCCTCCTGGAAATCCCCACTTTTTTCATATTCTAAATACATGTCATTCACATAAAAAATGGGCAGTGATTCCTTTTTTTCAGATTCCGGCGCTTTCAAATATAAAGCGTCAAGCGTTCGGTTTGTTTTGGAAACCGTATCTATCTTTATGCTGTAATCCTTAAACTTCTCCGGCATATAATCCAGAAACTGTTCTTCCACCAGCCTTTTAAACATTTTATAGTCCATCATGGTACTTCCGCCTCCTTCTGGCAGTATTATGGCAGCCTAGGATATCCCAGACTGCCATAGCCCACCGCATCATTTCATTATTTTATTTCATTCGCCTTTTTCTTTGTTGGCACTTCTTTTTTCCTTTATTCCGCCATTATGGGTTCCCTGTTTTCCATCCCCACCAATCCGGCATTTTCCTCCGCCCCCGCGTCCGTCTCTGTAAATTCCTCTATTTCTGTACCTTCTATTTCTCTTTCCTCCGTATTTTCTTCTTCCACCTTTTCTTCCTGTTCTTTCCCCGTAGTTTCTATTCCCTCAGTTTCTATACTTTCCCCATTCTCCGTTTCCCTATTTTCTATGCTTTCCTTTTCCGTATTCCCTGTTCCATCCTCAATCTTCCCTGTTCCCTCCGACTGTATATTGAGAGTCCCCCCACCTTCGGCCTTCTCCATATCTTTACTCTTATCCGTCTCCCTATGGTTCATTTCAACCGTTGCTGCATTGGCTTCCTTATCCACAGCCGCATCCCTTTCCTCTTCCGCATCCCCGGCTCCAACTTCCTCTATTGCCCGGTTCATTGAAAAAGCTGCCGCTTGCGGACGGGATACCGCTGTCCGGTCATAAACAATATGAGCGCCTACAATTTGCCCATCCGCCAAGCCACACCCTGGCATATAGGCTTCCACTGTTTCATTACTCTTCCCACAGCCTGTCCGATATCCGTTCAGGCCTTCCGAATACCCGCAATTTATATCCGTCACGGTAGACGTAAATCCTCTTTCCGCCGCTTTGCGGTCAAAACAAAGCCCGCAGCAATAGCCCAGATCCCCTTCCCCGCTGGTTGAACTCACCAGCACATCGTTTACATATACCTCATCTACATAGGCAAATCTGGCCCGGTTCTGCCCAAATGCGTTATCACAGCAGGCATGGCCGGTTCCTTCCCCGATATACCAATGGGCAGTTACCCGCCGTATCGTTTTTGTAATCGTATAGCAGCTGTCCACATGATTATGGACAATAGGTACACTGTAGCATCCGCCGCCACTTCTGCTGTCACCCGTATGGGTATGGTACATCGGAACAGTATAACATCCTCCCTCTGCTGTTGCCCTTTCCGAATGCGGCGTACCCCCGCTCTTATCTACATGGTAATGCTTCTCATAAGTGACTATGCCAGGGATTTCCTGCACCCCGATTACCAGCTCCTGCGGAACGGATAAAATGCCATTGCAAATCTCGTCAAAAGTAGCGTCCTTTTCGATGGATACCCCTTTTGTGAGCAACGCGGACGCAACCTTCCTTTTTCCGTTACTCACAAATTGAAAAACCTGCTGCAGTTTCTTCTCAAGGGCATCCACCAGGTTGCCAATGCTTTCCTGCTGCCCCCTGTCATAGTTGTTTACCGTATTGGACAGGTTTTGGTATTGGTTCGTAATACTTTCATCCAGCCGGTTAATCATCTCCGATATGCTGCTGTTATACTCCGACATGTTCTGTGTTATTTCGTTATTCAGGGAAGAAATTTTCTGCGTCACTTCACTCTGCATACTTTCGATGGAAGCAGAAAACTTTTCTTCCATATCCCGTAAGGATTCTGTAAGGAGCGTCAAGTTTTCCATAGAGTTTTCCGCCATGTTGTTCTCCATAATCGTAAGTGCCGACAGCATTTCCACATGGTTATTGTTCCCTGCCTCCTCCAACTTCAAGATCAAACTCCCTATTTCCTCATGGGCATCTATATAGTCCTCTTTTATCTGTTCCAGCAGCAATGCCACAGAAACAAACGCCTCCCGGATCTCTTCCTGTCTATCCTCCCCCCTTTCTTCCATAGAATGGAGCAATGACACGATGGTGTTTTCTGCATCCTCCACTTGGGCATGGAGTGTTTCCAGCCGTTCCATCAACGCGGTAAAATCCTGTTCCATCCGTACATGCACATCCAAAAACTCGTTGTCCAGAAGAACTGATATTTCCTCCTTTGCTCCTGCCAAGGCCTCCGCCAGCTCCCTATGTTCTTCTTTTCCCTCTTCTTGCAAAAGGGTAACTAGGCTTTCCAGGCTGCTGTAATATTCCCTTGTGCTTTCCTCCGCTTCCTGCAAAAGCTCCTGCAAAGCATTGATCTTTTCAAATGCCGATATGAAATCTTTTTTATTCTCCGCCCTTATATCTGATAAAGCAGACGAAATGGATGCGTCAAGGTCCGCAATCCGGGATTTCAATTCCTGCTGGCTCTCTGAAAGGGCAGTAATAGACAGAAGGGCCTCACTGTTTTGTTCCATCTGCTTTTCCGTCTGCCTGTTAATCAGATTTTCAACGCATACTATGCTTTCTTCCATTTGCAATAAACTTTTGGAAACCTCTGTCAACGTCTGTTCCGCTTCTGTCTGCAAAATACTCGCTTCCGCAAGGTTCTCCTGGTTTTCCGTAACCGTCTGCCCGATCCCGTCAAGATATTCAGCCATATCGTTAAGCTGTTTCCTATCCTCTTCCATCTGTAGCTGCCCCTTCTGCGCCGCTTCCAGCTTCCCCCGTTCCATCCTGTCCGAACGGGCCACAAACAAGGCAATACAAACCAGCCCAACGATTACGGATAACAAAGCAATTAGGGGTACCCTATGCTTTTTTAAATATTTCATATTGATTCTATTTTTCATACCTGTCTCCTTTTCCTCCTATTTTTTTGCATCCTGCCAGAATCTCCCGTTCCGGCGGGGAACGCGCATAAAAAAAGAAGCCATCCTTTACCCGGCTTCCCAATATGTCCTTATAGCACACCCTTTCCAGCCCAATCCCCTCCTTCCCTGCACATCATATAGCAATATGATTTTCTATAAGAAAAAACAGCAGACTGTCATATATCAGCCTGCTATCTTTCATTTCTTCATTCTTTTTTCTGACTTATACGGTTAGGGCTGCCGCCGGTTTTCCCTTACCCCCACCTGTTCGCAGCTTCCGTTGCATATAAGCCGTCCTCTGCCGTCTCCCCTTCCTGCATGGCATCCCCCCTATCCCGTGTTTCCCGGATTGACGTATTTCCCATAATTGCCCCTCCTAAAAGGCGGATTAGCTCCTCTTTCATACTGTCCTCCAGTTCCTTCCGTATATCTTCCAGGCTGTCCACCGTCACATACCTCTTTTTTTTCGTCTGCGTCTCCTCCTCCATATCCTCCTCAAAGCTCTGTATATAAAAATCCATTGCCTTTATCATAAACTGGTTCTCGGATTTATGTACCTCTTTGTTGAGGCCCTCAAAAACCCTCTGTATTTTCCGGTGCTGCTCGTTATGGAGGTTTAGGCGCAGGCTATGTTTTACTACATTCTGCTTCCCCATTATTCTGCCTCCGCCTCCATTGCCTTCCTGTTTGCCGCCAGGTACGTTTTCCCAAGGTATTCATACCCTTTTGCATTGGCCTTCACGTCCTCAATATATTGTATGTTGCCGCTTTTCCGGGTTCCAAAAAGTTTCATTACTGTTGCGCCGCCCCCCACAAAAACAATCGGTGTTACATCAAGGTTATACCCGTGTTCCTTCAGGGTGCTGTATACCCTTTCTGCAAACCTCCCCAGGCATTCATGGATAATCTTCATGTACTGTTCAGGGAGCTGTCCCTGCTTCCCCGCCATAACCCCTTGTATCATATTTTCTTCCAGCTCCTGGCCAAGCTGCCGGATACATTCCTCATTGATTTCCCTCATGCAGCGGATCAGGCCCTGCTGGATTGTGATGCATTCCGGCTCTTCGGGGTAGCACTGGTAAATAGGCATAATATCCACTGTCCAGCTCCCTATGTCAACAATGACTGTCCTCTCCGGGAATGACCTGATGCGGTCCGCTACCGCCGCGTAGCATTGCGGGAATACGGACACCCTTATGATCCTGATGCCGTACTTTTCCCTTTCATATCGGAAGGCAGCCTCTTTTTTCCCCGAAAGGTATTTGATGAACCCCTGCTTTTCCGCCCCGAACCTCGTAAGCGGCAGGCCGACGGACAGGAAAACATTGGCGTTCCTCATGCCGCGCCTCTTCAACTCCTTTGCCACCGCTGCCAGGGTCAGGATATAAAAATTACTGTTCTCCACTTTTGTATCCCTGACTTCCAGTCGCTTCCCACCTACCTTATAGTACGTGCCGTTCCACTCCACGATATTGTCAAAAAAAGCCGGCTCTGTTGCAATTTCCTTTACCCCCGTGGTAAATATCTGGCTTACTGTTTTCATATTCGACCAGCCATGATCTATGCCGATTACCTCAATGTGTTTATCCATCCCTTTTTTCCTCCTGTTACCAATCAACTTTTTCTTCCCTCTTCCTTTCCAGCATCTTTTTCATGCAGGGGAAACAGTAGCCCTCCGGCTTCCTATACGGACACCCGAAGCAGGGGCTTCCCTTACCCGGCTCCATCTTCCTAACCCTGCTTTCCTCTTCCACACACTTTTTCGCTATGCATTGTCTGCTGCTGCCATAAAAAAACTCACAACGCATACAGCTCCTTAAATCTTTTTCCAATTTTATCTTTGCTTCGGCAGCTCCGCCCGGTTCCGACGGATGATGCGTTTTTATGTCAATTCCCATTCCCAAATCCCCCATTTTCCATTTCGTTTTGACCATAACAAAAGGACACTTCCCTAAAATTTTCTTTTAGAAAAATGTCCTTATCGTACAAAATA
>ERZ808040.36-NODE-36-length-128510-cov-9.353827_pt1 | contig 128510 bp, 107 predicted proteins | sample MGYA00380191_ERZ808040 | MGnify/ENA primary metagenome ERZ808040 (study PRJEB31490, sample SAMN06133395) | mouse gut metagenome | isolation source: J6 | host: mice | place: China: Chengdu | collected 2015-05 ...
CGTGTTTGTTTGTTGCCGCTTGTCGCGGCGACTTGTATATAATATCAACACCCCAATATAATGTCAACACCTTTTTTTAAAAATATTTGAATTTATTTTTTGTTTTTCAAAGAACATCATAAAACCGTGCAGAAAGCGGCTTTACAGCATTTCAACCGCTCATGTTAAAGGAGATATTTTAAAATCAGCGTATAATTAACCGATAAATTATTGCACATCCGCATTATTGTATAATAAATTTAATACAATACATTTATTTATTACAATTTGTGTCATATTTTTCCAAAAACATATCATCTAATATTTTTATGCCGCTTTCGGTTTTAAATATGTTTTCTCTTATATTTTCCGCTTTACCGGATAAATCGGGATCCTCAAAAAGGTTAACAAGAAAATCAGCCTCAACCAATATCTGATAGTCCATTCCGGATATTTCCGTATATGTATGATGATGTGCAATAAGATAGCATATTCTTTCTTCTTCCTTCTCTGATATACCTTTGATATCTTTCAACAGTTTTTCCGCCTCCGACGGACCTTCAATCTCCTGATACTTTCCGTCGCAGGAATTATATTTTTCTTCACTCTTATGTATTCCTATATCATGGAGTACCGCTGCCGCTTCCAATATAAACTGCGTTTCCTCATCCAACCCCTCTGTTTCACCTATAACTTTGGCAAAATTATGCACTTTAATAAAATGCTGTATTCTCGCGGCATCGCCTTTATCATAATTTATCATTTTCATTGTTATTTCCGATATCCTTTTGTCCATAACTTCCTCCGATTAAATTTTAAAACATGACTGTTAATATTATTTACCGCAACGGCGTATCAGACCGTTCGTATATCGACACATCACGGCATTTATTACATATAATAACTCTTTATCCGTTTTAATCAACGGATAAATCAACGTCAACATATGCAAAAAATCCCCGTTATCCCGACACTGTTATGGTAGTGTCCGGATAACGGGAATTCAGATATATTGAAAAAAGGTATGAACAATTATCATTATAGTTAATACCGTTATTTTTTTAACCCGTATACGGGGATAGAAATTAAATTTATTTTAAAATAAATTATACTGTATATATATTATATGACTGAATCAACCAGGTTTTTTGTATACTCATTCCGAGGGTTGTTAATTATATCATCAACATCCCCCTCTTCCACGGCTTTACCGTTATGCATTACGATTGCTCTGTCACAAAAGCTTTGAACCACTCCCAAATCATGCGATATGAATAAATATGACATATCCATTTCTTCTCTGAACTCATTAAGTAAATCAATTATTTCTCTCTGTATTGTAACGTCAAGAGCGGATGTACACTCATCACATATAAGAAGCTTCGGACAAATTGAGACCGCCCTGGCGATACCCGCTCTCTGACATTGACCTCCCGAAACCTCATGTGGAAACTTATCGAGAAGTTCCTTCGATAAACTGCACCTTTCAAAAAGTTCTTCTGCTCTTCTTAAGGCATCCGCCTTCGTGTATCCGTTATTAATCATAGGCTCTATGATACTTCTTCCCAATTTATGGCGTCCGTCAAACGAGTCATAAGGTGATTGAAATACCATTTGCATATTTGCATACGCCTTTCTTAATTTTTTGCCTCTGATGTTAGTAATATCCTCTCCGTTAAGTATTATTTCCCCGTATGTCGAAGGAAGAAGTCTTGTGATCATTCTTACGAGTGTAGTTTTTCCGCTTCCCGATTCTCCCACTATTCCGAGGCTTTCGCCTTTATTTAGAACAAATGAGATGTTGTCAACCGCGACGAATTCCATTCCCTTCTTTTTAAAAATCTTTGTTAACTTGTTTACTTCTAATATATGTTCCATATATTATCTTCCTTAATTTTAGTTTTAACAGGCATATGCCACTGTCTGAGAATATCAAATGTCGAATATCAATAATATATTGCACTGACACATACCCATATAACGAGTTCTCTGTCCGCTTATTATATGTATACGGATATATCCGTAAATTATTTACGTCTGTCTCTTTACCGGGCTTTTTTTATTTTAATCACAGAATTCATAAGAAGTTTGGTATATTCATCCTGCGGATTGTTAATTACTTCTTTTGCATCGCCGAATTCTCTGATTTCACCGTCCTTAAGAACAACCACCGTATCACACATTTTTTCCACCAATCCTATATTATGCGTGACAACTATCATGGATGTTCCGTATTTATCCCGCATTTTCAACATTTCTTCCACTACTTTTTTCTGTGTCGTAACGTCAAGTGCGGATGTAGGCTCATCCGCCAACAGAACCTTCGGATTCATAAGCATCGCCATACAAATACCTACCCTTTGGTTCATACCGCCTGATAATTGAAAAGGATAACTGTCGAGAATTCTGTCATAATCCGTAAGACCGATAATATTCATTATTTCGCCGACTCTTGTTCTGAATTCTTCTTTTGAAATCCTGAAATGCTCATTTATGCTTTCGTAAATCTGACTGCCGATTTTTCTGATCGGACACATTGAAAGTCCTACATTCTGAAATATCATTGCCAGTTCCGGTCCGCATATTTTCCTTAATTCTTCGCCTTTCAAATCCGGAATGTCGTAATTCCCGTACCATATGTCGCCTTTGGTAACCAAACCGTCCTCTCCCAACAAATTCATGGCCGCTTTAATAATAGTGGACTTACCGCTTCCGGATTCCCCCACAAGCCCCATTATTTCTCTCTCTCGTAGAGTGAAGCTCACATCTCTTACCGCCTTTTTACCCCTATATGAGATATCCACATGTTCATATTTCAGTATGGGTTTATTTTCTGAATAATTGGTCATAATACTGCTCCGTATTTGTTAGTTATTTCATAACCATGTACATATATCACCGGTAACGGCTCTTTGATTATGCTTAAATATCACGTTATAAAAGCAATTTGTCGGCAGGTTTCATATATGTGTTACTTATGACATATGTACATGGTTATAAAAAGGAAAGCCATGTGTACATATCCGAAATAACCGTCACCGTGGCTTTCCTGTGTTTATATTTTTATAATTATACTGTTATCAGTTTTTATCAAGATCGGCAGTTACTTCATAGTAATCGCATGGATGAGGTTCTAGGCCGGTTACTCCTGATTTAGTTACAATACCCATCTTTAAGTGAGATGCAAAGAAGTATGCGTTGTCGTCGAGTATTATCTGTGACATCTGTGTAGCAATCTTTCCTCTTTCAGCTGTATCAAATGTGCCGTGAAGAGTCTTTGCCAATTCGTCAAGCTTGGTGTTGCTGTATCCCTCATAGTTTGAAGGTGCACCCGTAACCGCATGCGTGTTGAAGAAATACTCAGGATCTCCCGTAGGAGCTGTTACCATTGCGCTTACATATATATCATACTGTCCGCTCTTCCACAATGATTTGTGGTCCTGTGTTGAGTTAACCTGAATATCCACGCCTATATTTTTAAGAGACGCCTGTGCCGATTCTGCGAGAAGAGGCAATTCCTGCCTGCCCGGATATGTTACCCATCTGAGCGAGAGTTTTTGTCCGTCCTTTTCTCTTATTCCATCGCCGTCTGTGTCAACCCAGCCCGACTGTTCCAAGAGTGCTTTTGCTCCCTCCGGATCGTATGAAACCGTATTTACGGTATTATCGCCAAAAGATAACGCTGCCGGGAAAGGTCCCTTGGATACGGCGCCGTGTCCGTTAAGGAGTGTATTAACAAATCCCTCTTTATCAATTCCCATGGAGATTGCTTTTCTTACGTTCTGATCCTTAAGGGCAGCAGTATTATAGTTAAATTTACCAAAGAACTGACGGCTTGTTTCCACATAACCTATCTTATAATCAGAGTTGTTCTCAAAAAGTGAGTAACTCGCATATGGAAGACCGTATGTTGCGTCGATTTCTCCGTTCTGAAGTGCATTTGTGAGAGTCGTTCCGTCCACAATTCCCTTAACGGTTAACTTATCAAGCTTAACGTCTCCGCCCCAGTAATTAGGATTCTTCACAAGATCGATCTGTGTATCCGATACGCTTGTTGCGATAAACGGACCTGTACCGGCAACTATCATATCCTTCTCAGGAACATTCATATCTATGATACATCCGTAAGGATCGCTTAAGAAGTTGATAATGGCAGGCGTAGGCTCGCTTGTCTCTATCACAACGGTATAGTCTCCGTCTGTTGTTATATTGGCAATCTTTAAGTCGGAAGGTGCTCTGTCATTGACCTTTATTAAGTCGTCAAGGCATTCCTTAACCGCAGTGGCGTCCATCTTTCTTCCGCTTGAAAATGTTACATCATCACGAAGCTGGATTTTAACATGAGTGTTGTCGATAAACTCATATGATTTCGCAAGCCATGGCTGAATCTGCATTGAATCGTCATATTTAAAAAGAGTTTCTCCGATACCGTATCTTAACGTACTCCATCCGGTATATCCGTCATGAGGATTGGTTCCCACATTAAGCATGTCTTTTCCGTATCCGGTAGTTCCGTATACAAATGTTTTCTCAGCCGTTGAATCCCCCTGACCTGAACCGTTTCCGCATGCGGCAAGCGGAACTACCGCCGATGCAATCAATCCCACCGTAAGCAATTTTGATTTAAGTTTCATTAATATTCCTCCAAACAAACTGACAATAATATAAACATAACCGAACCCTGTACATGACTTAATTCGTATGCTTATTACTTAGTTCTCTGTCTTGGATCAAAGTAATCTCTTACCGTATCTCCAAGCATATTAAATATAACGACCGATATGAATATTGCTATTCCCGGTCCGAAAGCAACCCACGGAGCGGTTTGAATAAATTCTCTTGCCCCGCTCATCATGCTTCCCCACTCGGCTACCGGAGGCATGGCTCCCAGTCCGAGATAAGAAAGTCCGGCAATCTCCATCATGGAAGTTCCGATATCCAGTACGGCGGTGACTATAATCGGTCCTATTATATTAGGTATTAAATGCCATATTATAATATGAAACATACCGTCACCGGATATTTTGGCCGCATCCATATATTGTTGTTTCTTTTGGGCAAGCGTTTGGCTTCTTGCAAGTCTTGCAAACTTAGGCCATCCCACGGCCGCAAGAGCTATAATTGCATTTTGCACGCCTCCGCCGAGAGCCCCGGCTACTGCAAGAGCAAAAACAAGCCCCGGAAAGGCAAGAAATATGTCGGATATACGCATTATAATCGTATCAATAATTCCGCCGTACAAACCCGCAATCACTCCAAGCACCGTTCCGACTACCGTCATAACCGCCACAAGGAGAAGTGTAGAATATATACTCGTCTGACTTCCTATGATTATTCTTGAAAGTAAATCTCTTCCGTATCTGTCCGTGCCGAGCCAGTGTTCCGCCGACGGCGGCTGCAGAGATTTACTCAAATCCTGCGCATACGGATCATACGGACATAACAGCGGAGCAATAACGGAACATACCAATAGTGCCGTTGCCAGAATGCCGAACACAATAAGCATTGTCCTGGTTCGGTTCTTTCTGATTTTTTGTATACGGACTGTCGGTGTATTATTCATCACATACACCTCCTATCCCAAGACGCACCCTCGGATCCAGGTAGTTATAAAGCAAATCGGTTATTAAGTTTACAATTACATAAATAATTGCCATCCAAACAACATATGCCTGAATCATGGGATAATCTCTCATGGTAATCGAATCGACCGCAAGCTTTCCGACTCCGTCCCATCCGAAAATACTTTCGACTATCGTTGTTCCCCCCAGAAGCGAACCTATGGATATTGCAAGCAATGTTACTATGGTAAGCATCGACGCCTTAAGCACGCTTCCCCAAAGAATGACTTTGCCTCTTACGCCTCTTGCTTTTGCACCGGTAACATAATCTTTGTTCAATTCCTCCAGGACGGTAGCCCTTACCTGTCTTAAATACTTGGCGCCCATGGATATGGCAAGGGTAAGAGTCGGAAGAATTGCGCTGTATAAAGATGTACCCTTAGAAAGTATGGGGAACCATCCCAATTTTATGGATAAGAAGTACATTAGAAGAATCGCAACCACAAAATTAGGCAGAGAATTACCTATGAGAGATGCTATTCTTATAATATAGTCCGTTATTTTATTTTGTTTTACAGCCGCAAGTATTCCTAGCGGAATTGAAATTGCCATGGTTGCAATAACCGAAGTCAGAGTAAGAAGAAGTGTTGCAGGGAGTTTTGAAATAAAAGTGCCGAAGACATCTTTGCCCGAGACATAACTTATTCCCATATCTCCCTGCAACAAACCGCCCAACCAACTGAAATATTGAATTATAAAAGGTTTATCGAGTCCAAGCGCCTCCCTCGCCCTTTGCATAGCCTCGTCGGAAGCAATTATTCCCGTATTGTTGGCCGCCTGTTCAACAAAGTCACTTCCTGCCACCTGCATCATGGCAAAAGACAGAAACGTTATTCCCAAAACGATGGGAATAAGCTGTAACAGTCTTTTTATTACATACTTTGTCACAACACATACCTCTTCTTTCGATTTTATTCTTTGTATATAATATATAAATTATGGTTTTTAATTATCCCCCCCCTACGGTTACGGATAAAATTTTTTTCACATTTTATTTATAATTAAAGTGAACTTATTAAATTTCTTTAATAAGTTTTGTATCTTTATTAAGTAATGTATTTACCGCATATTAGTGTGCATAAAAATAAAGGTGTATTATATTCGGTCGGATCCGTATATATTATGAAACATATACGGATTTAACGAGCTATAACACAGCCTTTTAAAATATAATCATTAATACGGTTTTAAAATAAAATTATAATCATGAATCCAGCTTTTCGATTAATTCCTGAATACTGAGCCCCGTCTTTTTGGCTATAAATTTTAAGTCATTATATTCATATTTATGTCTTACGGTTCCGTAGCCAAATCCGGTTTTCACCCTTACCATACCGTAATCCGTTGTTAAAGAGTCTTCTTTTCTGTCAAGAATATATCTGTGACATAAAGTTTCGCGGATTCCTATGGTTGTGGTATGTTTAAAAATAAGTTTTATTATCTTTTCTCTGTTTTCTTCCTTACATATGACGGTAAAAAGTGTACCGAGGCGTCCTTTTTTCATCACAACCGGCGTTGAATATACATCAAGAGCACCGTTACCCAGCAAAACTTCACTCGCATATGATATTTGTTCCGGCGACTGATCGTCTATATTGCATCTCAGTTCAATAACCCTGTCGGTAATGCCGTTTTCATAAAATGAGTTGGCGGACTCTTTTGCAATGTCATAAATTTTTGTATTTATGAGTTTTTTCTTCTGACTGAGTATGGTACCCAGTACGTCTCCGTTATCCGATCCGATATTTTCCGTATGCACGGAATCCCTGCCATGCTCGGCAAAACCGGAAATATCTATCATATTGCCAAGTGAGATTCTTAAAATATTGGCTCTTGCATAATCCTTTTTACCTGCGCCGTATCCCACTTTTGTTACGTCCATTGGAGGCATGTTTCCATATGCGTTGGCATAATATTTTATTATTGCCGCTCCCGTCGGAGTACATAACTCGCCCTCTGTTCCGTCCGAATATATGGGAACCCCCGTCAACAAATCAATGACAGCCGGTGCGGGAACAGCCATAACTCCGTGAGCGCTTCTCACGGTACCGCATCCGACATTGACCGCAGAAGTAATTATATTTTTTACCTTTAATTCATTTATCAGAAAACTTACCGCTGCGATATCGGCTATTGCATCATATTCACCGATTTCGTGAAAATGCACCTCACCCGCGGGTTTTCCGTGTATTTTCCCTTCGGAATCGGCTATGAGTCCGTATATGGCCTTCGTATCTTCCTTTGCTTTTTTCGGCAGATTTAAAGTATCTATAATATTTTTTATATCTTCAAGAGTATGATGTGTATGCCTGTCAGCCTCCGTTTTATCAGCCGTATTGTCGTTTTCTGTCGCACCGTTTATGAAAACCTCCACATTAGTTCCCATAATTCCCGCTTTATTAACCTTGCTTAAGCGATATTCAACATTAGGTACACCGATTCTGTTAAGCCTGTTCAGTGTACTTTTTTCATTTGGCATAAGTTCCAACAGTGCCGCTGTTATCATGTCTCCGGCGGCTCCCATTGACGCGTCTATATACAATGTCCTCATTTATATTACCCCATATGATTTATTCTGCTTGCCATGGTTCCTGCACCAAATCCGTTATCTATATTTACCACGGCAATTCCGTCGGCACATGAATTAAGCATGGAAAGGAGAGCCGCCAGTCCTCCGAATGAAGCTCCGTATCCCACGCTCGTAGGCACGGCGATTACCGGACAGTCGGCAAGACCTCCCATTACGCTTGCAAGAGCTCCCTCCATGCCTGCTACCACAATGATTACACTTGCTTTCATTATTTCATCCATATGTGAAAGTGTTCTGTGTATTCCCGCGACTCCCACATCGTATAATCTTGTAACAACATTTCCGTAAACTTCGGCAGTAACGGCCGCTTCTTCCGCAACCGGAATATCACTTGTCCCTCCCGTTGCAATAAGGATATTTCCCGTTACGTCAGGCTCAGGTATCTTTCCGATTATTCCCATTCTTGCTTCCGGTCTGTAATCCATGTCACGGATTTTGCGTATTAAGTCTGCCTTCTCTTTTGAAAGTCTCGTAATAAGAATTGCATTTTCCGTTTGTTTTTTTAATACATCCGCAATTCCGATTATCTGTTCCGCAGTCTTACCCTCGCCGTATATGACTTCCGATACTCCCTGACGTACTCTCCTGTGCAAATCCGGTTTAGCATATCCTATATCCGCAAACGGCTCTCTTTTTATCTGCAGGGCAGCCTCTTCCACAGATATTTGCCCCGATTTCACCTGTTCTAAAATATTTTTTATGTCACTGTTCATAATCTTTACTCTGTCTTATAAGAAAATTGCCGTTCGAAACCATAAAACTCAGTCATCCCTTGATTTCAAATCAAGAACGACGTCTTTATAAAATTTTTTAAATTCCATAATTATGGTATGTCTGTGCTTTAAAATCCGTTCCATTTGCTCCGACGGAACCTGTATTTTAGCCGTTCCGTCAACATACCTTACCCTAAAGTCGGTAAAACCCAGAGAAAAAAGAAAGCCTTCGGCTTTCTCCGTATTCTCTAATATTTCTTTTGTAATAGGCCTTCCTGCGGGAACTCTTGTTGCAAGACATGCATATGACGGCTTATTCCAGGTAAATAAACCCGCGTCTTTGGATCTTTTTCTTATTTCCGTCTTGGTCAGACCGCAAATTCTAAGAGGAGAAAGTATATTTAACTCCTCCAGGGCTTTCATTCCCGGTCTGTCACTCGGGTCATCCGACGCATTGGTTCCGTCCGACAGATACTCATATCCGTCTCTCTCAGATATCTCTTTCAGCTTTCCGAATACCGCTTTTTTGCAATAATAACAACGAAGTTCGTCATTTGATGTAACCTTTTCATCAGAGAAAATGTCATTGTTGATTATTTCCATATCGGCTCCCAGCTTATCGGCAAGTTTCAATGCATCTTCAAGTTCAAAAACCGGCTGAAATGCCCCCTTTACAAAATATGCTTTTACATCCGCTCCGTGTGCCATAGCTTCATACAACAGATATGAGGAATCCGTTCCCCCTGAAAATGCTATTGCAACTTTCGGATATTCTCTGAAAAAATCATCCAACGTATAATCCATATCCACCCCCGAATTATAATGAAATTTTAATCAAACGATAATTGCATCACATTTCTCTCTGTCTTGCGGCTTCAAAACAAAGTATGGAAGTAGCCACGGCGGCATTAAGACTTTCCACTTCTCCCGACATCGGAATATTTATATTAAAGTCCGATAAAGCAATCATTTCATCCGTAAGGCCGTTTCCTTCATTTCCTATCACAAATGCCATCGGTTTTTTATAATCGCATGAATAATATTTCATCGAATCATCAAGAGTGGCGGCAAAAATATTTATCGACTTATTTTTAAGCATTTCAACCGTACTTAGCAGGTCTTCGGAATAGATAACAGGCATTCTGTATATGGAACCCATACTTGAACGTATTGTCTTCGGATTATAGACATCAACGGTTCCGCTTCCCGTAATTACCGCATCAACTCCCGCTGCTTCACTCATTCTCACAATAGTACCCAAATTTCCCGGATCCTGAATATTTTCTAAAATAACAAAAAACGATTTATCGTTTATATAATTATACAACACAAAATGTTCACGCTTAACTACCGCCAGAACTCCCTGAGGTGTCTTTGTATCCGAAATTTTATCAAATACTTTATCGCTCACCAGCTCCAGTCCGTGTTCAAGACGGTTGGCGGTATCCTCTATCCACGGGTAACGTCTCAAAAAGCTCTCCGTGCAAAAACAGCTTAAAAGCCTGTCTTTAGGTACTTCTCTGAGCATTCGCATGCCTTCGGTAACAAAAACTTCCTGAATATCTCTCTCTTTCCTTAAGGTCTGCAGTCTGCTTACCCACTTAATTCTTTCATTTGATGTTGAAGTTATCATTATCGCTCCTAAAGTATATTATGATTAACTGTCTGTAAGTCCTGTAGCATGTCCCATGAAGCCATGCGCTGCGGCGAACTATTGACGCGGTAATCATATTATTTTAATTCTTCGTTATATACGGCTCTGTCGCCTCCGACAAACTTAGCTCTCGTTCTGGCAAATGTCGCATGCGCATTTCCGATTCTGTCCGTATGTACTCTTACGGGAACCACCACATCTCTCATATGCATTCCGATGAATGTATCTCCTATGTCTATTCCCGCTCCGGCTTTTTTTTCAAGGGATTCAACGGCATATGCCTCTTCAAATCCGTTGTATGCCGCCGTACCGAAAGAACCTCCCGCCTTAAGTACCGGAACAACATTAACTCTTGTTAATCCGTACTTCAAAGCACATTTTTTCTCAACAATAAGGGCTCTGTTAAGATGCTCACAGCATTGAGCCGCAAGATAAATGCCCTTTTCGTCACATACATTTTTTATCGCCGAAAATACTGTTTTTCCTATTTCCTCACTTGAGTATGTGCCTATCATATGAGCTGCAATTTCACTTGATGAACATCCGACAACAAGAATATCTTCCACTTCGAGTTTTGCCGCATCAATAAGTTCTCTTACAGACTGTTCCGTCTCCGATTTAATCTCATTTATATTAATACACGTACTGTCAGCTATTCCAGCAGCCATGGTAACCTCCTAATAAAATACAGCCAATATTTTTCTGAATGCAGCCCTTGAAAATCCCTCTTCAAACAAAAAGTCCTCCGTAAGCTGCTCCATGTTATCTTCCGAATATTCAAACTGCCTTGAAATCATTTTAATTTGTTCTATTCTGTCTTCCAATGTCATAACATTGTTATTTATCTCAAGATAATATATATCGAATAACCTGAGACATATATACATAGCCACGGCAAATTTTGCCTTCAATAAAATGTCTCCGTCAAAGACAGCCTTTCCGAAATATCTGTAAATCAAATATATGATAAACTTATCGTAATCATCCGCACGTTTCTGCTTTTCAATAACATTTCGGCTGTCTTTAAATGCTTTTATTATCTTTTTTCCGCGGTATTTCTTTGCAATAAGCTTTTCAAGCCTTGTATGTGCTTTTTCATACTCTTCTTCCATATCCGGTACTTCAAAAAACGCCGTAAGTATTTCCTCTGTCTCGGCACTTATGTCATCCTTATATGCGGCTTTGTGCAAAACGTCGAAAGTTACTCTTTCAATCGTGTCATAAATCTTGTTCTTATAATCCGCGTCTTCTCTCAGAAATTCTTCGGAATTGATAACCTCCTGCAATTCAGAGCATACATTTAAATATATTGTAAGTTTTCTGCCTGAAGACATTTTTCCGTCGGCAAATATCTTAAACAATTCTTCTCTCAAGGTGAATACAAAATCTTTTAGTTTTTCGTTTATTTTTTCATCACAATTTTCATCCAAAACGCCGTCCGCTTCTTCAATTTCCTCTGTTTTGAAATTAATATCCGATTCTAAAATAATTCTTACGGCTTCTTCGCAGGCACAACCTATGCCCGTTTCCTTAAAATCTCCGAAATATTCGGTATATCTCGGAAACTGTACGCATACATTTGCAAGATATTCTTCTCCAAAACGCCCGTACATTCCGCACAGACCGTTTTTTTCCAACCAGACACATGCTCCGTTTTTCTTTTTGAAGCAATCATAACCTTCCGTATCCTCTATTGAATTCATCAACTTATCTTCATATATGGATGCTTTGTAATAATCTACGGCATCTTCATCCACTTCTATATCCCATGAGGCCCTGCAGCAGTTATCTTTGCATTTGCTCATTGTACATTTGAATTGTTTATAGTAATAAGGCTGTCGTACTTTCATTATTTCTCCGTTATATCAGCTGTTTATAACATCTCCATATTCATAAATCTGTCATTAAGCATCTCAATAGTCTCAAGTTTTTTTCTGTCCGTAACCCGTACTCCCGATTCAAAATATATTACTCTCGGCTCTCCGTCCGTTTTGTCGGCATCGGTTGCAAGAAGTCCGTTTTGTTCAAGACGTCGCTTAAGCTGCATGGCGGTTCCCCTGCCTCCGTCTATAATTTGTACTCCGTCTATAAGCTCTCTGAAACTGTCCTTAAAGAAAATGTAATGGGTACATCCCAGTATCAATATTCCGTATTTATCCAATGTATACCCCTTAAGCTCATCCTTAAGATACGGAAGTATTATTTTCTTATCAAATATACCGTCTTCGGCATATTGGGCAAGATTTTTCAGACCTTTTTTATCTATTCTGTGCTCCGTGTCATATTTGTTAATAAGAGTTTCAAGTTTTTCACCCTCAATTGTTGCATTGGTTGCCAGAAGAAGAATTCTTTTATCCGTTTTATATTTTAATATTGCAGGCTTAACCGCAGGTTCTATCCCGATTATGGGAATATCGGGATATTTCCGCCTTATAACCTCCGCTCCCGCGCTTGTTGCGGTATTACAGGCTATTACCACTGCTTTAGATCCCTGCCCAACCAGGAAATCAATTGCCTCTTCCGAATATTTTAAAATGTCTTCTCTGCTCTTATTTCCGTATGGAACATTCTTTACATCGGCATAATATAAAAAATTTTCCTTCGGGAGAACTTTAAGCGCATGATTTAATACGGATAATCCGCCAAGACCCGAATCAAAGAATCCTACTCTCATTGTAACCTCTTTAAAACCGTTAATCAGATACGCATTATATACGACAAAACGACGAATTAAGTGCAATGCGCAATAATAATTATTTGTATTATATTACTTAAATATATATTTGTCATTGAATACAGATTATTTAGTTTTACATGCGGTTAACCGCATGCATATTAAAATACATAAACACAAAAAGAGACGCTTTCCGCATTGTGCCCCATATCATAATGATATACTGCACTCTTCGCGGTATACGTCTCTTTTTAATATATCAGATTGAACCTGTCTTTTCCGCAAGCAGGTCAACAAGCTGCTCTATATTCTTTTTTCCGAATGAAATTTCACTGTCATTTATTACAAGGCAAGGAACACTTTGAACATTGTATTTGTTCTTCAATTCCTCATAATTCATAACATCAAATACTTCCGTTGTAATATTGTCGTTTAATGTCGCCATTTTTTGAGCCGCAACAACAAGATCCGGACACATTGTACATGAAAGTGAAACAAGCACCTTCATATCTATAGGTTCTTTAACATTTTCTATTCTTGTCTTTACCGAATCGTCGATGCTCTGGCCTGAACCTGACGCATTGTATAATCCTAAGATAAATGATGTAAATTCATGTCCTCCCGGAACTCCGTGGAACGCAAGTCCTGTATACTGTCCGTTTTCGCGATAAACCTTTACACAAGGCATGTAATCGGTTGTTTCTCCCGTTTTCTCGACAATGATTTTATCCGTTAAGTTGCCTATTGCATTCATGTAATTTTCCAACTCTTCGGCTTTTTCGCTGTTATCAAGATAAAGCTTAAGGATAACTTTTGATTCCATTCTGTCAAATACGGCGTTAAGCTGGGCAAGCATTTTATCATTAAATAAACCGCTTGCATCCTTTGCGGCCGCAGCAGTGCCTGCGTCCGCAGTCTTCTCAGGCTCCTTCGCTTCCTTAACCGCAGGAGAGAATCCTGTTTTTTCATGAAGCTTAGCCACATATTTTTCCAGCTCAGTTGCGGCAATTGCACCGTCCGCCACAGCCGTTACCACCTGTCTGAGGTTCTTTATACATACATCTCCCGCAGCATAGAGACCATCAACACTCGTCTTCTGATTTCTGTCTGTAACAACATAACCCCTGTCCAGTTCGGCTATTCCGTCAAGAAGTTCCGTTTCCGGCTCATATCCGGCAAATACGAATACACCGAAATTCTCATCTGATTTGTATTCCGTAACTTCACCCGTCTTGGAGTTTTTATATCTGATGTAATTTACGCCGTTATCATTGCCGTTTACTTCTTCTACATTTACATTGGTAATAACCGTTATTTTTTCATGATTTTTTGTTTTATCCGATACCGACGCCGCGCAGGAAAAATCATCCTTTCTTACAAGAACCGTTACGTGTTTTGCAAATTTAGTTAAGAATACGCTTTCTTCAGCCGCTGCAAATCCGCCGCCTACCACAAATACTTCTTTTCCCGTAAAGAATTCACCGTCACATGTGGCACAATATGCAACGCCTCTTCCTTTGAATTCAGCCTCGCCGTTAAATCCTATCATTCTCGGATGTGCTCCGGTTGCGAAAACAATTCCATACGCATATAAGTCCCCTCTTGATGTGGATACCGTCTTGATATCTCCTTCAACCTTCAAAGACTTAACTTCCGCGGACATAAATTCAGCACCGAAGTTCTCGGCCTGAACTCTCATTGTTTCCGTAAGTTCGGCACCGCTTGTCTGTAAGACACCCGGATAATTAACAACTTCTTCCGTTATGGTAATCTGTCCTCCGAAATTTTCTTTTTCAAGAACAAGTACGCGATATTTTGCCCTCGCAAGATATATTGCCGATGTAAGACCTGCAGGACCGCCTCCCACAACAATCACATCATACATTTTACTTTTATCAATATCATTAATATTCATAATTATCACCTCTTATCTCAGTACAGTTAGTCTATGACAACTGACTTGACACTATTGTACTATGAATAAATTATTTATCAATTCTTTTTTATAAGAGTTTTATTCTAAAAAAAGTGCTCTTTACATATGAGCATCAATATGTAAAGAGCACTTTCATTTAATAGCTGTTGACCGTATCGTCAAAATTAAAGCTTACCTACAAGGTCAAGGCTTGGCTCAAGTGTCTCTGCACCAGGTGTCCACTTAGCAGGGCAAACTTCGTTACCGTGCTCTGCTACGAACTGGCAAGCCTGAAGCTTTCTGAATAACTCGTCTGCGTTACGTCCTACGTTACCGTCATTTACTTCGTATGCAACAATCTTTCCTTCAGGATTTACGATAAATGATCCTCTCTCAGCAAGACCTGACTCAGGGATAAGTACTTCGAAATCTGTTGAAAGTGCATGTGTAGGATCTGCAAGCATTACATACTCAAGCTTCTTGATTCTGTCTGATGTATCAGCCCATGCCTTATGTACAAAGTGTGTATCTGTTGAAACTGAGTATACTTCACAACCTGCTGCCTTGAAATCAGCATATCTGTTCTGAAGATCTTCAAGCTCTGTAGGGCAAACGAATGTGAAGTCTGCAGGATAGAAGAAGAATACGCTCCACTTACCTGTGATGTCTGCCTTCTTTACTTCCTTGAATTCACCTGCCTGATAAGCCTGTACTGTAAAATCCGCAACTTCTTTATTGATTAATGACATAATAAGTTCCTCCTAAATTTTAAAATAAATTTTTGTTTTGTTATCAGTAATGATTAATTATCATGTATCTGTTCGATGACGTAATAATAACTCTTATTATTAAATTCGTCAATAGTAATAATTACTATTATTATGATTTTATTTTTTCTTTATATATTTTATTACATATCGACGCATATGTAGCTTAAATTACCTCCTCCGATGACAATTTTCTTAATTCTCATGTTCTTTTTTATTAATTCATGCACAATTTCCGGAGAATATTTTGCTTTTATTTCATTTAAGATAATATTTCTCGCTCTAAATCCATGTATAAAAAAGAAAAGGGAAAACAGAAAAACAACTTTAATATGTGCCGGTATGATATTCCATAAAGCAGTATACATTTCAATATTAATAACCGACAGAGTAATTAACAGGACAGCATATATTGTCAATGTAAATAAATACGATACAAGCCACACGTTCACGCTTACGGACGTATATACTTTAAACATGTTTTTATACGTTTTCTCATCTTCTTCGTCTATCTTATATTGAAAAGTTGTTTCTTTGCCCCTGTTCTTATGAAGATACTTATTACGGCGATTTTCCGCATTATACAATTCCGCATACTTCATAAACATCCCACCTCTCACATATTAATTCGTATTTAACGGCATTTTAAACCGTACGATAAAATACCGTTTTTCGTGCAAAATATTATTTTATGTTTTTATATTAATACAATTATGTTAATCACATTTAACTTTTTATATGCATATCTTTAAACAAAATTTGAATAATATGTAAACACCTGCTCTTAACCGAGCATTATGTCCTAAAAAATGTTATACTTTATAAATACTATGTCGAAAGGAACTTGGGATATGAATTGGAAAGAACAGCTAAAGACAAATATTACAGAAGTGAAAGACCTGGCAGAACTTCTTCATTTGTCGGATAACGAAACTGAACAATATCGTGATTTACTTGAAAAGTATCCTATGACGGTAACAGATTATTACTTATCACTTATTAATTGGGAAGACAAAAACGATCCGATAAGAAAAATGTGTCTGCCTTCACTTGATGAATTTGACACGGACGGTTCTCTCGATACAAGCGGCGAGGCATCCAATACGGTTATTGATGGATTGCAGCATAAATACAAACAGACAGCTCTTATTCTGTCCACAAATATCTGCGCAATGTACTGCAGACACTGCTTCAGAAAAAGACTGGTAGGTCTTTCGGGAGAAGAGATTCTTAAGGAATATCCTAAGATTGTGGAATATATAAAGGAACATAAAGAAATATCAAATGTTTTAATAAGCGGCGGCGATGCATTTATCAATGAAACCTCCGTTATAGAAGCATTTTTAAAACCGTTGGCGGAATTGGATAATCTTGACTTTATACGATTCGGAACAAGAACACCCGTTGTTTTTCCTCAAAGAATCACAGAGGATAATGAACTTGTAGATATCCTTCGAAAATACAACGAACGCAAACAGATTATGGTTGTTACGCAATTTAATCATCCGAATGAATTTACGCCGGAGGCCGTTGATTCATTAAATAAATTGAGAAATGCGGGACTTGTCATTAAAAATCAAACGGTTCTTCTTAAAGGAATAAATGATAACCCCAAAGTGCTTTCGACTCTTCTCAGAAAGCTCACATCAGTCGGTATCGTCCCTTATTATGTGTTCCAGTGCCGTCCGGTTACCGGAGTTAAGCATCAGTTCCAGGTGCCTGTAAAACAGGCCGTAAATATCATTAATGAAACCCGTTCTCTGCTTAACGGGCAGGCAAAGTGCTTCAGATACGGAATGTCTCATCCACTTGGGAAAATAGAAATTATAGATAATCTTTCCGACGGAACCACATTATTCAGATTCCATCAGGCGAAATACGATGAATATAACAATAAACTCTTTGCCGTTAATCTTGAAGATGATCAATGCTGGCTTGAGGATGACATTAAACCGTGATAATCCGGAAAGTTAATATTTAAAATATCGATATATAATCTTAACTCTATTAAAATAAAAGTCATTACCCGGGCAAAACACCTGTGTAATGACTTTTTATACTATTTACGGTTATATCTGCATAGATATAATCACTGTATTTCCCTGAGGATATTTTTCATTTCTTCATCCGAAAGATTGATTATACAGCAGTCCGCATCGTATTTTCTTGACTTATCGATGAGGGATACGAATTTATCATAATCCACTCTTTCTCTGTCATATTTATCAAATGTAAGAAGAACGTCCCTTTTTATCACATTTACCGGCTTTTTTGAAAATACTCTCGGTACCGTCGGAAAAATTGTATCACGTCCGGCAGGAACGGTATGAGTAACACTTACATCCGGCTTCAATCCCTTTGTTTTGTTTTTTCCGAAAAAGCCCTTGGTCTTTTGATCTATCTTTTTCTCAACCGTTGATATAGGAGCCGAATAATAATAATCATGCTGTTGCATTTTATTCATATACTCCGCAAATTCGTCTATATCAGACCCGAATTGCTCCATCTCATTTTTATCTATCGCAATCGGATTCTTTACGCCGAATATAAAATATACCGGTACTTCCCCGTTGTTAATCTTATCCGTCATTTCGCTTAAAGCTCTTTTTGTGTTATCTATGTCAATATCAACAAGATTGTCAATATCGGATAAAAGCATTTTTATGCCGTTATGCGAAAACTTTTTTACATTCATTTTTTCGCAAATCTTTCTGAGATATTCGTAAAAACCGTATATTTCCTTTCTGGAAGTCGGATCCGAGTGTGTGAGAGATACAAAGTAATTGGCTCTCTCCAAATTGATTCCCCTTGCTATTTTTTCATCTTCATAAACAAGCGTATTGTTGCCTATGTCCCCCGGCTCAAGGGCAAATCCCTTATCCCATGTTCCGTATTCCCACCCGGGCAATAACAATTCCTGAATAACAGGCGTTTTTTTAAATACTGCCGCAGGCTCTATGTTAACTCTTACTGACATTTGACTATGCTCCCTTTCTTATTGCACCTTTATATATCGTAAGTACTATATTCGAAATGACAAATAATTATTTCATAAATCTTTTTTGCCCGTATTCCGCGAATTATGATCCGTGAATACAAAAAGTAAGGTGTATTTGAATTATAACATTTCAGGGCACCGCAATATAGTTTGTAATTATAAAATTCATATAACATGCTTTTACGGATATTTTGTCAAAGAATAAAAACCGAATATATCGACGCAAATGCATCAATAATTCGGCTTTTTTTCTATATAAGTATTAAGGCGTCTCTTTTGTGTCTGTTAAGATATCCCGTACAATAAGATTAAATTGAAGAAAATCAGTCATTGAACGGCAAAACGAATTATTTTACGGCATTAATCATAAACATAGGATTATTCTTATAATTCTCTCTTTCCTCCGATGTCAAAACATTATATACGTCTTCCGTTCCCGCATTCGCTTTGCTGAAACCTATATCCCTTAACTTACATATATCCCAATTAGGTCTGATTATATATGTCAAAGGAATCTGTCTTGCAATATCCTCCATCCAATCGTTGTCTATACCTTCACCGTCAAGAAAATAATCATATACTCCGTTTCTTTTAAGATCTTCTCTGGTAATATCGTATTCTCTCTTCTTGGCCTCATCGCTTAAATGGCAGTACCAGTTTGCATCAAAGTTAAGAAGCTTGCCGCCGTTCTTTAAAACTCTGTACCACTCCTTATATGCCTTCTCAGGATCTTCCAAAACCCATGTCAAATTTCTTGTCACTATGAGATCGAACTCTTCGCTTTCAAATTCAAGGTTCTGAGCGTCCATTCTTCTGAAATCTATTTGATTACCGAGAGGACCGGCATTATTCTTTGCTTTTTTAAGCATTTCTTCGGTACAGTCCACGGCGCTTACATTATATCCTCTTTCCGTAAGAAGAATTGAGAAAAATCCCGGACCCGTACCGATATCAAGAACTTTAATTTCTTTTTTATCTTTAACATTTTTTAAATGTTCAGGCATATTTGCTTCAATGAGATTGCCCCAAAGCATTCTCTGAGCTCCGGCAAGTTCCTGTTTGTTGAGCTTGGAATATCCTTCTGCTCTGTTGGTCCAATATGATTCTATTTCATTAAGTAACATGACACACACCTCTTATATTCAGAAAATCAAGTATCATACACACAATACTTTATGTGCTGTATATTAATTAATCTGTATAAAAATCTTAACCCCCCAGGGGGTATCTTTCGATGTCTTATCATGATGAATTTATACACTTAATTGTAATAGTAAATAAAATTTTCCGTATTAGGAAACAGAACTTTATTATGACACGAACCCAAATCAAATATTTACTCTTCCGTTAATTCATTTAATAAATTCATTTCCTCCATGAAGTCGGACTTCAGCAATCTTCTGTTATATTCAAAAAATTTTTCATAATTATGTTCCGTCATAAAGAACATTCCGGATTTTCCCGCTGCCAGCTCTGTCGTAAACAGTGTAAGTTCTCCCGCTTTTCCGTATACATCTTCAATAAAACCGTAAAATCTGTCCAATTTATTTTTTAAAGCACTGTTAAAATTCTCTGCTTCTTCATTTCTCTCAAAAAATTTCGCCTTTAATTCTTCCGTATCCGCGGATTTTGAATACCAATCTTTAAAAACGGAATATGAAATCCTTTCAAAATAATCTTCCGTCCTGATATCCGAAATAGAAACTCCATCCGCAGAAGCTTTTATAAATTTATAAAGTCCGTCTTGAACTTTTGTCATTTTTTCAGATTCCTTAAAGTCTTTATTTAAATGAGCAATTATAATTCCTATAAGACTTACCCTTCCGTCAAACGGAATATTGACATAATCCTCTTTAATATATTCACCTGAAAGTATCTTATCCATATCAAATACTTTTTCGTATTTTTTATAGAGCAGATAAAAATTATAAAAATCGGACGCTGTCTGTTCGTCGGTTATATATTCTCTTACGGTTTCTTCTTTTATTTCCAGACCCAATTTCGTGTATGCTTTAATACAATCCGATAAATCTTCCCAACCTCTTGCCGTTACAAATGACATACCGTCTATATTCAGTTCTGCTTTATAAAAATTATCGCTTTTTATGCTCAGATACGAATTGACGGACCCGTCTATTCCGTTATTAAGTGCATACTCTCTCCATATTTTATAATCCGGCTGAATCCATATCTGCCTCACTCTGTCCAAGGTCACCATATCAAATTCTTTTACCGACTTGTTATATTCTTCCGGATTTCCCGCACATACAATGACCCAACCGTCCGGAACATTTAAACGTCCGAACATTTTATTTTGCAACAGCTGCAATACAATGGGGCTCATGGTTTCCGAAACACAGTTTATCTCATCTAAAAACAGTATACCCCTGTCCGTGTTTTTTTCGTTCATTTCATCATATACGGAAGCTATGATTTCACTCATTGTATACTCCGTGACCTTCACTTTTTTACCGCCGTATGTCCTTTCGGATACAACGGGAAGTCCCAGCGCACTTTGTCTTGTATGATGAGTCATATTATATGTTACCAGACCTATACCCATTTCATCGGCAATCTGTTCCATTATGGCTGACTTTCCCAATCCGGGCGCTCCCATAATCAAGATGGGTCTTTGACGATTTCGGGCAATAAGCATGTTGCCGTTTTCATCAGTCAGAGAATATGCCTTTACGGTATTCATTATTTCTTCTTTTGCTGTCTTAATATTCATTATTTAATTATTCCATCCTTAAGCGTATATTTTATTACCCATGAAGGCGCCGTATATTCATTCATCCGATCCGCATCTGCCGCAATATTAAATCCGTTTTCCCTGTCGGAATATACAAATGCGCTTTTCCATGCAGGTTTTTTCTTCGGATAGATGCCGCGCCCGTCGGTAAAATATATAAGACCTTTAAGAGATTTTATTTCCCTCTTTCTCAGCAAATCGTTTATATATTCAAATACCGGTCTGAAATCCGTTCCGCCGCATCCCTTAGGGGAAAAATTACGGAAAATTCCGTCAATATCCGTATTTTTATCTGCAACCGTAACTCTTTGAATGATATTGTCACACTCTATTATATAGATTTTGGTGTTTTTCCCCATGACATTTTCGGTTTTTAAAATCCCATATGTTGTATTTACAAATCTTTCAACAAGATCTCCGCTGCATGAGCCTGATGTGTCAACAGCAATCACCAGTCCGTCTACGGCCTCTTCTTCCGAAACCTCCGTTTCTTCTATAAGAGCAATATTTTTATACAGAGATATGCCATAGTTATAATATCCCATATCGAAACTGTCCAAATCCGGCTTATTGTCTTCTTTCATACTCATAAATTTTTTAAGGAATAACCTGTATGAGATTTTCTTTTGAAGAGCGTTGTCAAGAGATCTTGCCAACTGCTTAAATCTGTCTCCCGTTCCGGATGAAGCAAAGAAACCGTTAGTCTTTTTTGCCTCATCGGACCATTCTTTCTTTAATTTATCGCGCCTTATGGCAACTTTATGCGTATCAGATTTTTCGGATTCATCAATTCCCTGATTTCCTCCAATTCCTTCTTTTTGTTTATTATCTTTTTGATTGATTTCTTTGTCATTCTTAATATTATTATCACTTTTATTATCGTGCGGATTTTCCTTTTGTTCATTTTCATGCGACTTATCCCCGTTATAATCAGATTGTTTGCGTCCGTTGTCGTTTATTTTATACCAATACGAATGATCGTCCGTATAAAAATATTCCGCAAGTTTGTATTTTTCGGTTTCGGGCCATGCTTTTATAATGTTGTATATTGAATTTATACTGTAAATATCTCCGTTTTCACGCAATTTTTTATATATGCTTTCCTTTATGTCAGACTCCGGACTTAAAATACACGATATATCCATGGAATCGATTATTGATTCCGCATGAATATCCGCCGCAAGATTCCAATCGAAATTTTCACTGTCCGGTCCCGTAAAGGGAGCCAGAAAAAGACAGTGCAGGCTTATGTGAAGGTATGTTCTGTTTATATATACCGGATCTTCCGTATATTTTTGAACAAGCAGCATCGGATTAAAATATATATTTTCTCCGTCCGTTGCCATGAGCTTCGACTTAGGGTCCGGTATAAAATCAAATCTGTTAAATACCGCAAACATTCCTCTCATTGCGATAAACAAGTCTTTTTTTACATTTTCGAGAATTTTTTCTCCGACAGAAGCATATCTGTCCATTGAAGTCTCTTTCAATCTTCCGTCCCCTTTACCGTTATTCCGCATATGTTTACATAAGTTACGAATATTAAATATTATCAGAATTCGTATTTCTTTTTTTCCCGTCCGTATAATCTGTTGTACTTATCAAGAAGCAGACTCTGTATATCCGTATAACCCTTTTCACGCATTATGTCGGCAATTTTCCATAATTTTGTCTTATCCGTTATGCAAATATCCGTGAGCCTCTCTATGTCGCGGGACCTGCCGGATTCGGCAAGCATGGTAACCGCCTTACAAATATTTTCGATGACAAAGTCTTTGTATTTAATCTCTGCCTGCTCCGATAAGCGATACGGATATAACAGCCTTTCCACGGCTATTCGTATTCCCGCTTTATAAAGATCCACATTCATGCCTAAAATAAATGTTTTATCGTAATCTCTGTAATTAATCTCTCCGGCCGAAATACTCTCTCTGTAAAGACTCCCCGAACCTTCGGATATTTCGGTTATTATCCTTGCAGGCGTATTTTCTTCATAATTATCTATACCGTACGGAAATATCAAGGAAGCCTCTCCGTCGCCGTAAAAAATATGAACTTTTACTTCCGTATGTATATCCGCAAGTATTGACTTGAGACTTTTTAAATTACCGCCGTTTCCGTAATATATTAATATTTCCCTGAGGCGCTCGCAATTCTTAAATGCTCCGTCGCCTATATCCACGGCTGCGTTTTTTAAGGTAAGTCTGTAAATGCTTCTGCAATTATAAAACGCATGAGCACCTATTTTTTTTACACTTTCCGATATATATAACTCTTTAATGTCCCTGTTTTCACTATATGCAAACGGAGCAATTTCCGTGGTATTTTTTCCCGTTATATCGGATCCGATTGACAAAACGATGTTATCAGTCATTTCTATGCCTCTCACGATAATATTTATACGGATATATCCTTAACATATGAGGATAATACTTCATTTCCTTTATTATAGTCACAACTTTATGTAATTGGTATTAAACCATACATTTAATTTTAATTGTACAAGAAAGAAATTCTCCGTTGCAATAAAATATACCATATATAAGTTTGTCACCGATTTTATAAAAGTATGTTCGATGTCAGACTTTTGGCAGCGTAATCATCATATAAAATTAAATGTTACTTATTTGGATATAAACATATTATTTATTAAAGTTTGGGGATTGGGTAGTTATGTTTTCAATAAGTAAGCGCAGAAATGTACGCAAAAGCGTGTTTTTTTTAATATTTCCTTTAATAATGGTTGCATTACTTCTGTTTACAACCATTTTTTTCAATGCACATATAGAAGCTGAAAATACGAATTCAATCACGGGTACGCAAAATACAGGCTCACCGAATATTAACAATTCGGGCAGCGCCCCCAATTCGCCGAATGCCGAACATCAAATCAACGCTTCAGTCGTAAATATTCAGGATATTAAAGCATATATACTTAAAGACGAGAATATAGAAAGCGTTAAATTATATTATGAGGACCCCGTCGGATCGGAACAATTCAAACCCACGGACGATGCAAAAGGCATACTTGGAAATACAAGAATGAAAATAGCCGTAACAATGAAGAATCTTCCTAAAGACGAAGTCATCTCCGATAATTATACCGTGGCAACCGAACTTCCGAATATATTTGCCGGCATATCACCTCCGTACGATTATAAAACCAATGAAAAATTCAATAAAATAGTTGAAAACGGTATTGAGATAGGAACCGTGGATACTCCTGCCGGTACCAATATAGTAACAATAAAGTATGATAAACAGTGGGTGGATTCTCAGGAAAGACTGTATGACGAAGCTGAAGACCCTGCCGCAAGAACGTTCAATTTATATGCCATACCCAATATTAATGTAATAGACGGCGGCGACGTAAAAACAAGCATCGGCGGCGGTGACATCAACATAAATTTCGAAGAAGATTTAAAATCGAAATACGGCAAAATTCAAACAACTAAAAGTAATCCGGTATTAAGAGAAGATAACGGAAATTTCTACCTTGATTATGAACTTAAGGTAAAAACGGAAAGCAATCCCGTACCTGATGTCAAGGTAATCGATTCATTCAGCGCTCAATCCGAATTTGCACAAATACTCTCCGAAAATCTCAATACGTCCGTACAGGGCAATCAAATTACATGGGCTGTCGGAGACATGAATGCCAATGAAGAAAAAAGTTTAAAATATTCCCTAAAGATAAAAAATACGGATATTTTAGACCCGTATGTCAATACGGCCGATACTTATTCCAAAACATATAAGAGAGATTCCGATACGGTACGATATACTCCGAAATCCAATGTAAGGATTGTAAAGAAAGCCGGAAACGTAATTAATAATAACGACGGTACATATACCATACATTATACACTGGACGTAACATCGGAGTCGGATCTTCCTTTGAAAAACGTAAAGCTCGTAAGCAATGTTGATAGGGATTACACTCAATATACCAATATAAACGGTGGAAGCAACACATCAATAAACGGAAGAACCCTTACGACATATATAGATTCTCTTCAAAAAAACGAACACAAACAGATAACGTATGATTTGATTGTAAGCGAAGAGATATTTACAAAATACGGAAATCAAAGAATTAACATTCAGGATAATACAACTGCCACTTCCAATACGAATAAACAAATCGGCAGATATACCGTTAACAGAGATATCGGACAAAAGTTATGGGATACCAAACGAAGCGAGATTACAAAATCCGATCAGACAATAACAACGGATAACGGTACATTTACGGTTCCGGCAGGTTCAGTAAAATATACCGTACAGGTAAATATCACTCCCGACTTTGATGCAAGCACATTAAGCTTTATTGACAGGCTGGGTTCTAATTATCTTGTTTATACGGGATATTTACAAATTGACCAGACCGACACGAACAATGTTGTCACCACCAAGTACATCAATATCGACGGAAAGAACAACTTTACAACATCTCCGCAGAATATAGGACTTCCGGGAGGAAACTATAAATATACACTTACATACTACGCCAAACCGCAAAATGTGGATAACATTGCTAAAGTTCAGGTTACCAACTCTTTCCGATTGGACGGAAATGTCACCGGAAAGGGCGGAACATATTCCCTAAATCCGTTCAATACGGATGTAACCACGGAGATTTCCGGAGGACTTGATTACTCAACAAAGAAGAAATTCTGGTACTTCAGTAAAAATGATTCCGACAGTACATATACTCACGGAACCATATATTTGGACCATTGAAATTACCGGAAAGCGTATCCCACAGAGCATATACTTCAGAGATCTGATCGGAAATACCGATAATCAAAGACTTCAAATCGAAGACGGAATAAGCGTATACCGGGTTCCAAGCGACTTAACGTTCAGTCAGTATAAAGACGGTAATTCCGTTACTACAGTTGATGAACTTAAAAAGCATATATTATATACATACTCCGGCGTAAGAGTTCCGAATATTATAACGGATGTCAGCAAAACCGCGGAATATTCATATAACGGAAGCGGTGATAATTTTAATATACGTTTTAATAATTTTGTAATTAACGACGGTGAAAAGATTTTAATTCTGGTAAAGACTAATCCATATAAAAATCTTTCCAGCAAAGAGTCTTATATGCAGATAACCAATACCATATACAGCGGCAATTACTACAATGATTTGAGCAATCCGTCAAGAGATCAGAGAGAAATATTCCTGAACGAGAAAATATATAAAGAATTCAGAGCTTACGGTGATTATGACGGCAATACCGTTACCAATTTACACTGGGGTCCGAACAGTGTAAGAGACATATTTCCCGACAGTCAGATACTCAAATCCATAAATGCGCCGAAAGGAACTTATGCGGACTGGCATATAAAAATCAATTATGAAGGCGATATCGGCGGAAGCGTCATACTTGAAGACGATATACCGGAAGGTCTGGAATTTACATATCTCAAGGTATCGGCAATTCATAAAGGATATACCGCATCAAATTATCCGCGTATAACGGAGATTGACAATCCGGGAGACGGATGGGAAAAAATAACATATAACATACCGTCAGGAAGCTTCGACAGTTATCCGATAACCGTATATAAGAAAGGGAATAAAATTAAATTTAAGGTTGACGGACTCATTGCCGGAAACAAGCAATATGACTATGCAATAGGATTCCAGCTCATAACGAGAGTTACCGACGATGCGGTAATGCACGGCGGTCAAAAGCAATTTATAAATAATATAAAAGAATTTCAAAATGACACTGAAATAGGTCATGACAGTGACTATGTAACAATACAAAAGGACACTTTAAAGAAACAACTGGGAAATACAAGCACAAGCAGCAACGTATATCCTTTTACTCTTACGGTTAATAATTTATCCGAAGATTTAGATCCTAACTCCGACAGATTAACAATCGTCGATAAATTGAATTCTTTAGTGCCTCAGCTGGACAGCTTTGTCGTAACCAACAGCATTACCGGAGAAACACTTACAAAGGGAAGTACCGATGCAAACGGATATATTCTATCTCTTGACGACAGTGATTCCACACAGCCGGTTATAAGGATAAATGTACCGGATAATACGCCTTTAACGATAAAATATGATACATTGCTGGCATTTGCACCGGGTGTATCCGGAACCATAAAAAATACCGCAAGCTGGGACGGATATATTGAAACAAACTCCACCACCATCACAAAGACCACCGAATTCAGAACTGCGGGTTCGGGTACCGGCGGATCTGATCCGCATATAGTAATTAATAAAATGGACAGAACAAACTCATCCATTAAGTTAAAGGGAATTGAATTTAAACTTGAAGAAATACAAGATTCCGAAGACGCAGGTGTCGGAGACGGTGCTCCGGATAAAGACGGTGCAGGTAATGATATTGTCCTTAATACATATACGGGCACTACCGATGATAACGGTAACCTTACCTTCGGCGTTAACGAACATCTTTATTTCAACAGAATATATAAAATAGTAGAGGTAAAATCCTCAGACGGATATGTCCTTGAGCCTGTTAACAGATATGTGGCCATTGCAAGGGCAAATACCGACGGAACATATCCGAAGACATTCCGCAAAGATGTACAGGTTCAATACAACGGCAATATTCTGAACGTAAATATAACCAACCGACGTCCTAATATAGAAGTTCATAAAATCGTTAACGATACAAGAGACGGAACGGCACATATAAACGCGACATATAACTTCGGTCTTTTCAAGCTCAATAACGATACCGGCCGTGTAGATCTTTCACACCCGATAAGCACCAAATCCATAACTTACAACGGTGAAATTTCGGGAACGGAAAAAACGACCGTCTTCGATAATCTGGAAACCGGAACTTATTATATTTACGAATTGGATGATAAGGGAAATGTACTTTATAACGATTTTAACGTATACTTTTCCGGAAATTGGCATCATTTACTTTACAATGTAAACGGAGAAACGACCAACAAGGTAAGCATTTTCCCTAATTTATCTTATAACGGCGACTTGCGTGTAAATGTTGAAAATTATATTTATACTCCTAATACCGTTATGCTTCCTTTCACGGGCGGAACAAAGACTGCAGTTGTGGTTGTCATCATTACAAGTATTTCAATATTCGGGGCAGCGATTGTATTCTTAATACTGTCAAGAAAAAGATATATCAACAATACAAACGACCCGGACGATGAATACTATATTTAAATAATAAAAATATCAGTATATCAAAACCTTTATACAGATATTCATTACTCATAATTCATATATTTATAAAACATTGCATGAAGCACAAACCTCAATATTCGTTATTATCAGGAGCTTCATGCAATGTTTTTTTTCACTCATTTTGTTTTGCATTTCATACGTTTATACAATATGATACCTTTGACAGCTGATAAAAACATTCAAATGTGCAAGAATTGTATGACATTATTATGTTAATTAACCGCTTGCATTGTGTAGGTATATCCGGAGGTATCATGAAAGTCGGAATAGTTTTTGAAGGCGGGGCTTACCGCACCATATTTGCCTGTGGAGTAATAGACGCTCTTTTGGCAAATCACATTTATACGGATTATATGATCGGAGTTTCCGCAGGAGCCGGATACGGAGTATCCTACGCTACCAGGCAATATAAACGAAATCTTAAAATTATCATGAGATACTGCGACGACAGTCGTTATCTAAGTCTAAAAAATTGGTTTAATAAAAACAACCGCTCAATATTCGGCCTTGATTTTGTATATAATAAAGTTCCAAACGAATTAATTCTCTTTGACTATGACGCATATATTAAAAACGGCGTTGATTTTATTTGTGTGGGAACAAATACGGCAACCGGTAAGGCTGAATATTTTTCTTTTGACCCAAACGATAAAAATATGGTGGCTCTGCAAGCCACATGCGCGTTACCCGTTCTTTTCCCAAGAATAGAATTAAACGGAAAGCAGTATTTGGACGGAGGTATAACAGATCCCATTCCGTTTAAAAAAGCTTTTTCGGACGGATGCGATAAAGTCATCGTTGTATCCACAAGAGAAAAGTATTACAGAAAAAAAAGCAACGACAGACTTAAACACCTTCTTCCGTTATTTAGGAAGAATCATGAATTATTCGTGGCTTTAAGCAACTTCCATGATAATTACAACCGTTCTGTCGAAGAACTTGAAAAATATGAATCCGACGGAAAAGTAATTGTATTTCGACCCAAGACAACAAAAGGATTCAAAATGATGGAAAGAGACAGAAAAAAACTTATTACAATGTACAATGACGGTTATAAACAGACAATAAGAAGATTAGATGAACTTAAAGAATATCTGTCTTAATAATAAAACGTAATGTTATTTATACACGAATCCGTTATAAGGAGTTCTTTATGATATATATAATAAAAAGAAATAACGAAAAACAGGAATATAATAAAAACAAAATAGCCAATGCAATAAAAAAATGCTTTATTGCATGCGGTACTCCCATTCAGCAGGACAGGATTGACCTTATCGTTGAATACGTGGACAATCTTATCGTAAATTCAAGTGATACATGGTCTGTCGAACAGATACAGGACTCCGTTGAATATGCTCTTATGAAAGAGGGATATCTTACGGAAGCCAAAAAATATATATTATACCGTGAAAAACAGGCCGGTCTTCGCAATATTAAACATCAGATAACTGAAAAAACAGGCATTCCGGAATTATTTGATGTGCTCAGTAAAATAAAAAACGATTTTACTGAAGACGTATACTCCCTTTCCGTCCTTAACAATAAATTCAATAATTTTATTAAGGCCGGAGATACAAAAGAGGAAGTAACGGAAGCTCTTATATATGCCGCCGCCGAACTTTCAAGTGAACAGGCTCCCAAGTGGGAATACATTGCCGCAAGACTTCTTAATTTTAAATTTGCTACAGAACTTAAGGAAAAAGAGAAAGCTCACGGCATTAATTCCTTCTATGAAAAGATTTCATACCTGACGAACGAAGGACTTTACGGAGACTATATTATTTCACACTACAGCCGCGAAGAGATTGAGGAAGCATATTCATATATAGATGAATCCAGAAATGAATTATTTACATATTCAGCTCTTGAACTTCTTTTAAAAAGATATGTTATACGAAACAGGAAAAATATTCCTCTCGAAAGTCCTCAGGAAATGTATCTGGGTATATCCCTTCATCTTGCAATGAATGAGAAGAACGACAAAATGAAGTGGGTCAGAAAGTTCTACGACACCTTAAGCAAGCTCTATGTAACAATGGCAACTCCTACTCTGTCCAACGCAAGAAGACCGTTTCATCAGCTTTCAAGTTGTTTTATCGACACGGTTCCAGACAGCCTTGACGGCATATACAGAAGTATAGATAACTTTGCGCAGGTAAGTAAATCCGGCGGAGGAATGGGACTTTATTTCGGAAAGGTCAGAGCAAGCGGAAGTTCAATCCGGGGTTTTGAAGGCGCCGCCGGAGGCGTAATAAGATGGATACGACTTGCAAATGATACGGCCGTTGCTGTCGATCAGCTTGGCGTGCGCCAGGGAGCCGTTGCTGTTTACCTTGATGTATGGCATAAAGACCTTCCTGAATTTTTGGGGTTAAGAACAAATAACGGCGACGACAGATTAAAAGCACATGATGTATTTCCTGCCATATGTTATCCTGACTTATTTTGGAAGCTTGCAAAAGAAAATATAAATGCCGATTGGTATATGATGTGCCCGCATGAGATATTGTCCGTAAAGGGATATTCCCTCGAAGATTATTACGGAGAAGAGTGGGAAAAAAGATATCTTGATTGTGTAAACGACAGCAGAATAAGCAAAAGAACAATGTCAGTCAAAGATATTGTAAGGCTTATTTTAAAATCTGCAGTTGAAACAGGAACTCCTTTTGCATTTAACAGAGATATTGTCAATAAAATGAATCCTAACAAACATCAGGGTATAATTTATTGTTCCAATCTCTGTACGGAAATAGCACAGAATATGTCTCCCATAGAAACAATTAGCCGTGAGATAAAAACCGAAAACGGAGATACTGTTGTGGTAACCACCACAAGACCGGGAGATTTTGTTGTATGTAATCTGGCAAGTCTTTCACTCGGACATATTCCGTTGGATGATGATTCTGTTTTAAGGGATACGGTTCATACGGCAATAAGAGCTCTTGATAATGTTATAGATCTAAATTCATATCCTACGCCTTATGCAAAAATAACCAATCGCTCATACAGAAGTCTGGGCTTGGGCGTGTCAGGATATCACCATATGTTGGCCAAACGAAAACTCGTATGGGAAAGCGAGGAACATTTGTCATTTGTTGACAGGTTGTTTGAAAAAATAAATATGTATGCAATAGAAGAAAGTTGCGAGCTCGCTAAAGAAAGAGGTTCATATGATTACTTCGAAGGAAGCGATTGGCAGAACGGATCTTACTTCAGTTCCAGAAATTATACTTCAAAGGATTGGGAATCCGTAAAAGAAAATGTATCGAAGTACGGAATGCGCAATGCATATCTTATGGCTGTTGCTCCAACCGGATCGACATCCATTATCGCCGGAACAAGCGCAGGCGTAGATCCTGTTATGAACAGATTCTTTCTTGAAGAAAAGAAAGGACATATGCTTCCGAGAGTCGCTCCGGAATTAAGCATCGACACATACTGGTTTTATAAATCGGCATATGTAACAGACCAAAAATGGAGTATAAGAGCCGCAGGCATAAGAAGCAGACACATAGATCAGGCACAGAGCATGAATCTGTATATTACGGATAAATTCACCATGAGGGGAGTTCTTGACCTTTATATCGAAGCCTGGGAAAATGATGTAAAAACAATCTATTATGTACGCTCCAAATCTCTCGAAGTCGAAGAATGTGAGAGCTGTGCAACATAATATTCAGAAAGGACATTCATATGGATAAATTAACAAAAAGACCTCTGTTTAATCCTGACGGAGATACTGATATATATCTCAGAAGAATGATAGGCGGCAATACCACCAATCTCAATGATTTTAATAATTTAAAATATCCATGGACAAGCGACTGGTACAGACAGGCCATGAATAACTTCTGGGTTCCCGAAGAAATAAGTCTTGCGCAGGATCTTAAAGATTATCCAAAGCTTTCCGTATATGAAAAAAATGCATACGATAAAATTTTAAGTTTTCTTATATTCCTGGACTCCATACAGACAGCCAATCTTCCGAGAATCAGCGAATATATAACCGCAAACGAAGTGAACTTATGCCTTTCCATACAGACATTCCAGGAAAGTCTGCACAGCCAAAGCTACAGTTATATGCTTGATACAATATGTTCTCCTGAAGAGCGCAATGACATTTTGTATCAATGGAAAGACGACAAACATCTGTTGGACAGAAACACCCTTATCGGAAACATTTATAATGAATTTACCGAATCTTCCGATAAAAAAACTTTCTTAAAAGTTCTTATGGCAAACTATATATTGGAGGGTATTTACTTCTATTCGGGATTTATGTTTTTCTATAACTTAAGCCGTAACGGAAAAATGCCGGGATCGGCTCAGGAAATAAGATATATTAACCGAGACGAAAATACTCATTTATGGTTATTCAGAAATATAATTCTGGAACTGCAAAAGGAAGAACCGGAACTTTTTACAGACGAAAATATAACCATGATTAAAGAACTCCTTAAACAGGGTGTAAAACAGGAAATAGAATGGGGTAAATATGTAATAGGCAATAATATCCCGGGACTCTCTTCGAAAATGGTAGAAGACTATATATTATATCTCGGCAACCTCCGTTGGTCCGGACTGGGATACGGTACACTGTTTGAAGGACACAACGAAGAGCCTGAAGACATGAAATGGGTAAGCCAATACTCCAACGCCAATATGGTAAAGACCGACTTCTTTGAAGCCCGCAGCACGGCATATGCCAAAAGTACGGCTCTTATAGACGATTTATAAGATTCATAATATGTAATAAAATAAAAAATACAGCATAATGTGTTAATCGCATTACGCTGTATTTTTTATTTTATTGTATTATTCTTCCGGTCTTATCTTTTTAATAAGAAACGGTCTGAAATCATTAAGAGTTCCCTTCGTAAATTGCTCTTTATGAATAGGAATTACTTCTTTCTTACCAATCTGCAATACCACAAATGTTTCGGTTTCTCTTACTCTGGTTATTTCTTCATATGAATAATGCTTTCCCTGATTAAGAGTGACGTCTTCCATTGTAAATTCATCTTCGGAAAATGCGGTTTCACATATCATGTGTTCACCGATTTTTCTGCGATATCCGCTCAATGTCTGCTTTGCAAGTATTGTAGGTTCCAATATCTTAAATACCGATAAAGCTCCGAGAAGAACCATTGATATAATAAGGAGTTGTAAAAGTCTTGTTTCACCCATTATTGCGAATATGATATTTGCAACAACATTGGCGGCAAGAATACAATAAATAAAAATCGAATTAACTCTTCTTGCCTTATCCCACTTTAAAACACCTTTATATAACTCTTTAAGAAGAGGCGTCGTATATTCAAAATTATTTCTATACAATATCTTCTCTTCATAGGCAGCTTCATCAAAAGATGCATCAACATCCTCGTCAAATTCATCGGAATCGGCATTGCCGTTTACATTATCCTGTTCGACATATTCCTCCGAATCTGCAATCTCTTCTTCCACAATCTCTGTTTCTACATCATCAGATACTTTACCTGTTGAATTGTAGATATCTCCAAAACCCTTCTTCTTATCTTCCATATTATCTCAATGCCTGTCTCTTTTTATAATTCTCATAGTATTCACGGGTTTTAACATAGATATTATCACATGAACCCTTGTAAAATACTACTTCAATACTGTCAACTTCTTCGTCTCTGATACCTGATTCCATATCTCTTATTGTAGCAATAGAATCAGCAACTATACCGTCTGCAAGAATATCAAGCTGCTTTCTTGCATCTTCCTTTTCTGCATCGGTAGCGTTCTTATCTTCAAGAATATCGTGAAGAAGAAGACCCTTTCTTCCGATCTTTCTTGTGATAATACACTTGTAATTATCATTGGCCGTAATGGCAATCTCCGCAATATCCTTATCGCTGTTCTCTACCGAATTGGCAACCGCATCCGCAAAGCTGTCATATGCCGTTAAATCTCCGTCTGCCGTTCTACAAACAATAATATTCTCTTCCATTATGAAATCTCCTCTCAAATTCTGTTTTTTATTATAACAATTTTTGTACTCTTTTAACAAGATATTTAAATTCAAAAATAATAATAAAACCTAATATATTAAAAAATGTAAGCCGCAGAAAATATCCGCAACTTACATTTGCAAAAACAATCATCTTACTGTTGTATTCATATCAACGTCGGTACTTATTCCGTTAACTCTTCCGACACTTGAATACTGCCAGTATTTATAAGGAATACTGCTGTTTAAATTAAGTGTATTGGTATCGGTCGGGGTATTGGTATAATACCTTGCAACCCACATATATCCCTGTAATTCATTAGAATACAGAACATCTTTAAAGTAAGATTCACTTGCATATACGCCGACACTGTATCCCTCTGCCTTTAATCTGTCGCAAACTCTCTTTGTAACGTCCGTAATTCTTCTTCTTGCATAAGAATTATATATGTTTCCGAGCTTTTCCTGATATACCACGGTGGACTCAATATCTATATAAACGCCTCTTGAAGGATTCTTTCCTCTTATTGCATTTATAATTGCATCTGCTTCTTCATCGGCCTCGGCAATGGTTGTTGCTGTTGAGTAGAAATAAACTCCGTACGGCATACCGACTCTTTCGGCATTTGAAATATTCTCCTCAAACTTTACATCCTTGCCTATATTTCTTTTTCCGGTTGTTGAACTTGTATATTCCGATCTGTAACCGGATCTGATTATCGCATAAGAAATGTTGTCGGCCTTTACCTTTGCCCAATCAATGGTTCCGTTGTGGTATGAAACATCAATTCCCACTTCCGGCTTATTGCCGTTTTCGTTGAAATAATACTTTCTGTCACCGCTTATATACCAGGCACTGCCCTTACTTAAAGTAAATTTTTGTGTATTGTCTTTTTCGTTATAATCCGCAAGGGTAAGTGGCGCTCCGTTTCCGATTCCCGAAGCGTCCAATACGAGACTGTCATCAAGAACAGATCTGAACACATATCCGTCTCCGACCTTTGTTATCCTCCAGCGCTGAGTATTCAAGTTATTGTTTGTCCATTGATCAATTACTGCATTTTCAGTATTTCCGCCCAGTACATCTATGCTTGAATTATAGAAAGTCGCACCTGTATTTATAATATATTCACCGTTTCCGGCATATTGTATTCTGAACAGCTGGGCAACTCCCCCGTTTCTGTTCATAAGCTGTATTTTGGTCGCATTTTTTGAGCTGCCGTAAGCCACGTCAAATACATAATTATTATTTGATGCCAGACCTATTGTATATGTTCCGTTCGGAATTTCCTGTACATATGAAATATTTGCCGTTGTCGGAACAAGATTCCATTCCTGAGTATTTGCTCCGTAATAATCCCATGTCCATACATTGGTACCTGCCGTTGTCTTTGCTCCCGTAAGATCCAGAACCTTATCTCCCGTTGATGATACAAATATATAATTGCCATCCGCATCTTTATACAGCTTCCAATGTACGGCGTCTCCTCCGTAGTACTCCCACTGCCCGACATTTGTGCCTCTGTCAGGAGATGCTCCGGATACGTCCATGGCTTTGGTTTTATTGCTTACGGCTGTTTTAACCGCATATTCGTTTCCGCCCACGGATTCAATGTAAAACTTCTGACTGTTACTTCCGCTTTTTGTATTACCGAAAATATTGGCGCCGTTTTTATCGGCTCCGTCCTTTACTTCCAGTGCAAGATTGCTGTTTGCCGATGATGTTATCTGATACCATCCGTTATTTATCTTTGCCGGAACGATGTCATTTACCTTATTGAGTTTCCACTCCTGAGTATTCGCTCCGTAATAATTCCATGTCCATACATTGGTACCTGCCGTTGTCTTTGCTCCCGTAAGATCCAGAACCTTTTCTCCTGTGGATGATACAAGCACGTAATTGCCGTCATCGTTGGTATACAGCTTCCAATGTACGGCATTTCCGTCATAATATTCCCACTGTCTTACATTTACTCCGTTTTCGGGTGAGCCCCCCGATACGTCAACGGCCTTTGACTTATTGCTTACATATGTCTTTATTGCATACTCGTTACCGCCTACGGATTCAAAATAAAACTTTTGATTGGCACTGTCATTTTTAGTATTTCCGAAAATATTTGTACCGTTTTTATCGACTCCGTTCTCAACTTCAAGCGCTAAATTATTATTTGCCGAAGATAATATCTGATACCATCCGTTCTCCACTGTGGCGGGTTTTAAGGAATCCATAGGATTTACAACCGGGACAAGTTTCCATTCCTGAGTATTTGCTCCGTAATAATCCCATGTCCATACATTGGTACCTGCCGTTGTCTTTGCCCCCGTAAGATCCAGAACCTTTTCTCCTGTGGATGATACAAACACGTAATTGCCGTCATCGTCCGTATATAACTTCCAGTGTACCGCATTTCCGTTATAATATTCCCACTGCCTTACGTTTACTCCTCTTTCAGGCGAACCTCCGGATACGTCTACGGCTTTTCTTTTATCACTTACGGCTGTTTTTATGGCATATTCATTGCCGCCCACGGATTCAAAATAAAATTGTTGATTCTTACTTTCACTTTTTGTATTTCCGTAAATATTAGCACCGTTTTTATCGGCTCCGTCCTTAACTTCAAGCACAAGATTATTGTTTGCGGAAGATGCTATCCTGTACCATCCGTCCTGCACAATGGCAGGTTTCAGATTATTCAACTGAGATATAACCTGGTTTACCGAACTTATGGGATTAAGCTTCCATTTTTGAGTTTTTGCGCCGTAATAATTCCATAACCAGATATTGGTATTATTTGACATTACGGTTCCGCATATATCCAATACTTTATCGCCCGTTGATGAAAGGAATACATAATTTCCGGATGTATCCTGATATATCTTCCATTTCTCGTCGGATGACGAGCTTGAATAAGTATACTGATTTACATTATCGCCTAAAGAATTATCACCTTTAACGGCATTAAGTGTAAGATTTCCGTTACTTGCACCTGTTTTTATCTTATATTCGCCGTTTCCGACAGATTCTATGTAGAATTTCTGCTGTTCTGAACCGTTATTTTTATATAATCTGAGATTTTTGTTTTTCTCTGGACCGCCGACATTTATATCAAGTACAAATGATTCATCCTGTACACTTGCGAATGTATACCAACCGTCCTTTACGGATACCTGTTTAAGGTTAGATAAAGTCTCGGCAGCATATGTATTAACAATTCCTGTTCCGATTCCCGCGGCTGTGCCGCCGATAGCCATTCCTCCCGCTAAACTCAGGGTAAACCCGCTTTTTAAAGTATGTTTTATCTTTTTATTCATAGATTCACCTTCATTTATCTGTATTCAATCTGTCCGTTAATCCGGGTAATTCGTCTACCGATTCAATAATATAATCGGCAATTTCTTCCAAGTCACATCTTGAACTTACGCCTGACAACACTCCTATGGCAGTTCCCCCGTTATTTTTCGCAAACAACATGTCATTGAAAGTATCTCCCACCACAGCAATCTCATCGGCGGATAATCCGGTTTTGTCAATAAATTCAACAAACATGTCGGAATACGGTTTAGGTCTTCTTATGCCGTCATCCGATCCTATATAATCAAAATAGTCAAATATTCCCAATTCTTTCAGAGTTTTATATGCAGACTCTTCTATATCCGATGTGGCAAGACCTATTCTTATCCCCTTCTCTCTTAAATTCTCCATAAGTTTAGTGGTATCCGTAAATGTAATATATTTCATGTTTGCATTTCTCATGGTGTCGTTAAACATATCTTTTATCTGTCTATATACGCCGTTTACAGTCATGTTAATACCGTATTTATTTAAACAGTCACATATGTCTTCGGATATTTCCGTATATGATTTATATGCAAACGCTCCCCTGGGATCTACCACCCCTTCATGAAGTCCGATACTTTTGAAAAGATCCTCTTCCATATCTTTATGTTCATTTAATCTGTTTAATTCAAGAAATGCAGGAATTACCCTCTTTGCTATCTCCGGCCATATAGAAAAGAAGTCAATAAGAGTTCCGTCTTTATCAAACAATATGCCTTTTATCATTAATTCTCCCTAATAAAACAATAATATAATCGTTAAAAAAATAACCATATATAATATTTACATTTCAGTATAATATATTTAGCAGAATTTATCTTTATTTTCGGCAAATTTAATAATTAACAATTTTAATATATCAATATTCCCAATGAGGTTCCGTATTATTAACCCATTTTCTTCCCGTTACCACCGTCTCATAATAACCATGGTCTTCTGTATGATACTTATCCGGAACTCTCTTACTTACAATCAAATAGTTTCCTATATAATCCTCTTCTTTAATTTTCTTAAAAAGAATATCGTTAAAATCTTCCATTGTAAATCCGTTTTCTAACCAATATATTTCTCCGTCACCGATCCATAATGTTTCTGATTTTTTTGTATAAAGCTGACATCCTTCTACAATATGCTCAGGCTCATCAACTATTTTTAATATATTCGGTTTCCACACCTGTTTTGTTGTATTTTCCCAGTGACCTTTTCCGTCAACCCATCGTCTGTCCTTAGTCAGGTTCCATTTTTGAGTATTCGCTCCGTAGTAATCCCATGTCCATACGTTTGTGCCCGCTGTTGTTCTTGCCCCTGTTATATCAAGTACTCTGTCTCCTGTAGATGATACCATTACATATTTATCGTCATCTGATTTATACAGTTTCCATCTCACAGCATTACCGCCGTGATAATACCATTGTCCTACATTTACTCCTCTGGCAGATGACCCCCCCGAAACATCTAAAGCCTTATCTTTATTGCTTACGGCTGTTTTTATTGCATATTCATTGCCTCCCAAGGATTCGAAATAGAATTTTTGCATATTTTCATCTTTTTTATTGTTAATAAAAATATTGGCCCCGTTTCTGTCGGCTCCGTCTTTTACTTCTAGTGACATATTATTGTTTGCGGATGACGTTATCCGATACCAACCGTTTTCTACCGTTACCGGTTTAAGATGTTCGATTGCAGGTATATTACTGTCCGAAACTTTATTAAGTATCCATTTTTGTGTATCTACATTGATATAATTCCATGTCCATATATTTGTTCCGGGAGTTGTCTTTGCCCCCGTAAGGTCCAGAACCATATCTCCTTTAGTATATGGGAGTATGGCAGATTTCAATATATATTTGCCGTTATTATCCTTATAAAGCTTCCAACGTACTGCATTACCGCCGTAATATCTCCACTGACCTACATTAACTCCCGAAAGCGGATTCGCACCTGATACGTCCAAAGCCTTTGTCTTATTACTTGCAGCTGTTTTTATGGCGTATTCATTATCCCCCAGTGACTCAAAATAAAATTTCTGACTGTCACTGTTACTTTTCCTATTACCGAATACATTGGCACCGTCTACATAAGATCCGTCTTTAACATCAACGGCCAAATTACTGTCAGCCGCAGATGTTATCTGATACCAGCCATCTTCCACGGTTGCCGGTTTGTAAGAATCATCAAAAGTATAATCTGTCTTAATGAGTTTCCATTTTTGAGTTTTCGCTCCGTAATAATCCCATGTCCATACGTTGGTTCCCGGAGTTGTCTTTGCTCCAGTAATATCCAGAACTTTGTTTCCCGTAGAAGATTCAAATACATAATTTCCCTGTTTGTCCATGTAGATTCTCCATTTCACTGCATTGCCGCCGTGATAATGCCATTGTCCTACATTTACTCCTCTGGCAGGCGATCCTCCGGAAACATCCAATGCCTTATCCATGTTGCTTACGGCTGTTTTTATTGCATACTCACTTCCGCCCGGGCTTAACTGATTAATGAAAAATTTTTGGCTGTTGCTGTCACTTCTCTTATTGACATATACATTTGCACCGTTTATGTTAGCTCCGTCCTTAACTTCAAGCGCTAAATTATTGTCGGCTGCCGATACTATCTGATACCAACCGCTTTGCATAACTAGAGAAAAAAAATCAGATGACGTCTGCAATTCATTTAATTCTATTTTCGGAATATTTTTTTCTTCCGTACTTACATTGTCATTATCTGAATGTAATTCACCGGCATATGTGCCGATTATTCCGACACCCGAGGATATAACACCCAATGAAGCTACTCCGCATGATAAAGCGATTAATCCGCTTTTTAGAAAATGTTTGATTTTTTTCATGATAAAACCCCTTAAAATTAATAAATATAAATAATCTTTTGATATTATTATACGCCCCAAAAAAAATATTGATTAAAAAAAGCAAAAAAAAAGGAAGCCATACATGGCTTCCCCTACCAAGCGGAGAAAGAGGGATTCGAACCCTCGCGCCGGTTTCCCGACCTATACCCTTAGCAGGGGCACCTCTTCGGCCTCTTGAGTATTTCTCCTTAAGAAACAGTGCCTTCAATTTGAATGCAACATGGTTATGCTATCAAAATGATTATACTTTGTCAACAACTATTACCCAAATACGGATAAAATACATTTTTCGGCAAATAACCTGTATCTGCAAAATTAATTAATGTTTTATCTTATTAAAACATTAACATATTTACTGTATACATATTTGTGTTAAAATCTAATGTATTGAGTTTTATATTTTAAAAGTACAGAAAGGATTCACTATGAAATATTCAGATATCCCTTATAAAATTATTCTTGATGAAAAGGAAATTCCCACACAATGGTATAATGTACGCTCAGACATGAAAAATAAACCGGCACCCCTCCTTAATCCGGGAACATTAAAGCCTTTAACTTTTGAGGAGATGCAGCCTATATTCTGCGATGAACTCATCAAACAGGAATTGGACGACACTACGGCATACTTTGATATTCCTACTCCTGTTCAGGATTTCTACAGAATGTACCGTCCTTCACCTCTTATTCACGCCGAATATTTGGAAAAGGCTCTCGATACGCCGGCTAAAATTTTCTACAAATATGAAGGATCCAATACATCCGGAAGCCATAAACTTAACTCTGCCATTGCACAGGCTTATTATGCAAAAGAACAGGGTCTTAAAGGTGTAACAACCGAAACCGGTGCAGGACAATGGGGAACCGCTCTTTCAATGGCTTCTTCATTTTTCGGAATAGACTGCAAAGTATATATGGTTAAAGTTTCTTATGAACAAAAGCCTTTCAGAAAAGAAGTAATGCGTACATACGGTGCAAGTGTAACCCCTTCTCCATCCATGGAAACTGAAGTGGGAAGAGCAATAAACGCAGCACATCCCGGCACTACAGGTTCTCTCGGATGTGCCATTTCCGAAGCCGTTGAAGTTGCAACTAAGTCAGAGGGCTACAGATATGTACTCGGAAGTGTTCTTAACCAGGTTCTTCTTCATCAGACAGTCATAGGTCTTGAGACGATGACGGCATGTAAAAAATATGATATAAAACCGGATATTATTATCGGCTGCGCCGGCGGAGGCTCTAACCTTGGAGGACTCATCTCTCCTTTCGTTGGAGAAAAGCTTCGCGGCGAAGCGGATTACAGAATTATTGCCGTTGAGCCTGCTTCATGCCCTTCTCTTACGAGAGGTAAGTTTGCATATGACTTTGCGGATCTCGGAAAAGTATGTCCTATGGCCAAAATGTATACATTGGGTCATGACTTTATTCCGTCGGCTAACCATGCCGGAGGTCTTCGTTACCACGGTATGAGCCCTGTTGTTTCTCAGCTCTACCATGACGGCATTATCGAGGCCACATCTGTTGAACAGACATCCGTATTTGAAGCTGCAACTCTCTTTGCACGTACGGAGGGAATCCTTCCTGCTCCTGAATCAGGTCATGCAATAAGAACCGCTGTCGACGAAGCACTTAAATGCAAAGAAACCGGAGAAGATAAGACAATTATATTCGGTCTTACCGGTACGGGATACTTCGATCTTGCGGCATATGCTCAGTATAATAACGGCACAATGACGGATACGGTTCCTACGGATAAGGATCTTGAAGAAGGATTTGCAACCATTCCAGATGTAGGATTATAAAGAGGAATTCATGAAAAAAAATAAAATTTATTACATTATATCAGGCTGTATATTTGCATTCTTTGTTATTTACACAATCATGGTGTCTGCAGTCGGAGTAAAGCCCCTCGGTGTAAACGGTACAAATATAGGATTTGCGGATATTAATATTAATTTTCATAATATGACCGGACTGCATCTCGATATGTATGATCTTACCGATAAATTAAGTATTATAATATATGCACTGATGGGAATGTTTGCGGCTGTTTGGGTAATTAAGCTTTTTATGAAGAAATTCGATAAAACAATATTTATGCTTGGTATATTGTATATTTTATTGTTTATTTTCTACCTTATATTCCAAAAAGTTATTATTAATTACAGACCCGTTCTTATTGACGGTGCCATGGAGGTTTCATATCCTTCAAGTACCACCATGCTTGCGACAACAGTACTTATTACAGCCGTAATGGCATTCTTTTATCTTATAAAATCAAAGATTATACGAACCGTATTAACTGTTGCTCTCATTGCCTTTGCGGCATATATGGTAATAGTAAGAATGACATGCGGCGTACATTGGCTTACGGATATTATCGGAGGTCTTATTGCAAGTGCCGGTTTTATATTCCTTTATGCCGGTTTTTGCACATCAGTAAATAAGACAAAAAGAAATGTACAAGGCAGATATTACAGATAATAAAAATATGTCTTATTTACAAATACACAAGATATAATAAAAACGGATTTGGAGAAATAATTTATTTCATCAAATCCGTTTTTATTATATCTTAATAATTACGATAATTATAAATCATTTATTGAATATTATTCTTTACATATCCACATGAGTATATTTATAATCTGCTCCGCATTATACATTGCGATTTTATATGTATCGCTTGACAGAGAAACCTGTCTGTCCAATACGTATATCGGAAGTTCAGGTCTGTCGTTTAAATTGGTTTTTATTCTTATGAGAATCTCGCCGCAGCTTGCCGTATCGTCATTTTTTCCCGGCATTTCCGTATAAAATGCAAATACACCAGTATCTTGAGCTATGTTATCTCTTCCTCCTTCGGAAATTACATTTCCGTCTTTTAGCAAAGTATAACCAATTACCGAATCAAACGATATAATATCATCGGGATCCACATTCGGTACATTCTTTACAAGACCCGAAAAATACGGAATGGTAAGCTGTTTACTTTCATTATCTACAAATAAAAACGAGCCTGATTTATTGGTTACGTTAAATGTATCCGCCTTATCTGATTTTTTTTGTATAAGTTCTTTTAACGCTTCATCAGAATAATTTTCGACTTCTTTTTTATGGCGCATAATTGCGGACTTGCCCGCACAGTCGTCACATATATAAAAATCTCTTGTAATTTTATTCTTATTGAATGCTCCGAGTTCTGCACCGCATACACAGCATTTTATATCTTCTTTTATTTCAATCACTTCTCCCGTATTTGAATCTATAATCTCTCTTTTCTTTTTAGGACTGAATAAACCCATAATTATCCTCCTTTTCTTATATTAAGTGAAAAATTATCCACAATTTAAATATATAAATCACACTGTAACCGTACATGTTTATTTTAACATATAAAATAAATATGATATATAAATAAACGGATATCAATATGCATCCTTAAATATGGGGCATACTAATATCCGCAATTTATTTTATTGAATTATTAATTTTTATTTTCTGCGTTTTCTTAAGTAAACCGACGATAATATTAATCCGCATGATGCAGCTGCAATTATTGATACCCATAAAACAATATTTGAATTGTCTCCCGTATTTACGGTATTCTTCGCAGTTTCACCGCTTTTAATCAGCTTAATATCATTTGTGTCGTTTTGAACTTTTCCGCCTGAATTATCTTTATTTTCATCTGTATTGTTATTATCAGGAATTATTACATCATTCTCCTGTTTTTTTACCTGAAGTGTAAAACTTATAGTATCATCTCCCTCAGGTAATATAAAATCTCTTCCTTCATCAGACTGCTTTGCTTCCCATTCAAATTCAAATACTCCCTGACGGTTGTTCATGGAAGCGACTGAGTGAAACATACCTCCTGATGCACCTTTTACGGTATAATATTCTCCCTCTTTGGCATTATCGATTAATTTAATTCCGGGAACGGTTATTTTTAATACATCGTCACATGCATATACCGCCTGCTCCAACTGATAGAAATTGGTTATATTATCGGTATTTAATGACATTATAACCTCTATGGTATCTCCGACAACCTGAACACTGCTGACTGAAAATGTAGATGTTCCGTATCGTCACCGATAAGTATATCTCCTTCGGTAAAAACATTTTCACCTGTAGGAATTCCCGGAACAAATTCGGTAGTCAAAAGATTTACATTTGATCCCGTAAGACCGACACTTGCCGAAATCCATCTTCCGTATCCTATATTTCTTTCAGACGGAGTAACCGAAGATACATACTGAGATGAATCCGTTCCCTCTTTTGCTTTCCCCGTATAATTTATTTTAAATGCAACCACAGCGTCTCTTGGTTCTGTTTTATAACTTTCCACGGTTTCCTTAACGGTTCTTACCGTTGGATCTTTACCGCCGGTTATAAAAACTCTTACAACAAATACATTATCCGTATTTGATATCAACTTTGTATTAACTATTGTTGCGGTGCTTGCATCTTCATATGTCCCCGAAAATCCTTCCGGAAGCGTAACTGTAACGTCAACATAATTATTATTGTCCAATATTGTATACGCACCGCCCAGATAACTCTGAGCTACTTCAAGCAATCCGTTTATTTCATCAAGCATATCAGACTGATTAAAAGAATATGTCAATGTTCCGGAAACATCCGTATCTTCATATACTTTGTTTCCCTCATCAACTTCAACTTTACTTACGTTTGTTGTTTCTCCCGAAAATGAAGCATTGTAATCTGCAGCTTTTACATCTGTTTTAAATCCTGTTATTCCGATGACGGCTGTTGATAAGGCTGCAAAAAGAACAATAGTGCTCTTTACCGATTTTTTCACATAATTTTCCATATTTTGCAATCCCCTGACTATATTAAAAATTAAACATATTTATATATATGTCTTAAATATAGCAAGTAATTAAAAAGCAAAATATCAAATTACCTAAACTGCCGAATAAATACTTATTTTGTACATTTTATTGTATTTGTAAAATATAATAAAATGATATTTCTCATTCTTCGCACGATTTTGCGATTCGTAACACATAAAAAAATCCTGCCGAACGGCAGGATTTGAGAATGAAAACTTTACACTATAAATTCTTTGGGGAAGAAAATAATAGTTTAATAACTACCGCTTTAAATAGCACGAAGGAGAAATGTACATATTTACCCCGGTAGTATAAAGTTTGGGAAATATCATCGTCTATGGGATATTCCGATGATACCGTTGAAGTGTAAACACTTCACAAACAAATATACTTACTATAAATATATTCATCTGCTTATTATGGTAGTTAAATAGTAACATCATAATTTATAATTTTCCATTTTTTTACCCGAACTGTAAATTAAGTACCTGAATTGCGTTTTATATTTGTATTATTTGAATATATTAAATATTATCGGCACATTCGTCATATAAATTTCTTCCGCCGGAATCGGTTGCAACTATAACAGGGAAATTCTTAACCGTGAGTTTTCTTACGGCTTCCGGTCCCAGGTCTTCATATGCTATTATCTCGGAAGAAGTAATACATTTTGAAAGGAGGGCTCCCGCTCCTCCGACGGCAACAAAGTATATGCATTTATTTCTTTTTATTGACTCCGTTACTTCGCCGGACCTTCTTCCTTTTCCTATCATTCCAATAAGTCCGTTATTTAACAATGTAGGCGTATATTTATCCATTCTGCCGCTTGTGGTGGGACCTGCCGAGCCTATTACCGCTCCCGGTCTTGCAGGAGTCGGACCCAGATAATATATGGTTTGGTTTCTTATGTCGAATGGAAAAGGTTCTCCCTTTTCGTATGATTCCGTCATTCTTTTATGGGCCGCATCCCTTGCCGAATAAATTACTCCTGACAGGTATACCACATCGCCTGCTTCAAATTCTTTTATGTCATCTTTTGAAAACGGAACATTCAAATATCTCTCCATTATCATATCTCCCTGATTTTATGTCTGTTAACATGACAGCACATATTTACGGCAAGAGGCATACCCGCAATATGAGTGGGATATGTTTCTATATTTATGCCGAGTGCCGTATTTTTTCCTCCCAGTCCGGCGGGACCCAATCCGATTTTATTTATTTCTGTGAGAAGTTCTTCTTCAAGTTCGTCAACATATGGCTTTCTGTACGGAGAAGACGATTTCCCGTCAATATTTCTTGTAAGCGCTCTCTTTGCAAGTATGGCCGCCATTTCAAAATCTCCTCCGATTCCGACTCCCACGATAAAAGGCGGACATGCATTCGGTCCCGCATCCCTTACTGTATCCAATATTGATTTTTTTATTCCTTCAATACCGTCGGAAGGTTTGAGCATGAAAATACGGCTCATATTCTCACTTCCGAAGCCTTTGGGAGAAACCGTTATTTTAACTTTATTCCCGGGAACTATATTCATATGTATTATTGCCGGAGTATTGTCATTTGTATTTATTCTTTCAACCGGATCTTCCACAACGGATTTACGAAGATAACCTTCTTTATATCCTTCTCTTACTCCCCTGTTTACCGCTTCAGTCAGATCTCCTCCGAAAAAATGTACATCCTGCCCTATATCCAGAAATATAACTGCCATTCCCGTGTCCTGACATATTGGTATCATTTCATTTTCGGCTATGTCCACATTTTTATGAAGTTGATTCAGAACCGATTTCCCTACTTCTGAATTCTCTGTTTTTTCTGCATTAAATAATGATTTTTTTATATCACTTTCAAGATAGTAATTTGCTTCAATACACATTTCTTTAATGTTTGACGCTATCTCGTTTACATCTATTTCTCTCATACTTCCTCCGAAATTTTAATTATCTGAATTATATATGCTGAGAACGATTATTTACAAAGTATATTTAAATATATAATAAAACCGCCCGGTATTATATGTCCGGGCGGTTTTTACAACAAATTAATTAAGATAATTAATCAATTTTCATCAGATTCGGATTTATCCGAAATATCACCTTCAGATTCTCCGTTTATATCGTCAATTTTGGCAATTGCCGCAACTTTAATATCATTTTCCAAATTAATTAACTTCACTCCCGTGGTAACTCTTCCGTTAATCGAAATGTCATTACACTTGATTTTAATGATTATTCCTTCGTCTGTTATAATCATAAGTCCCTGAGAGTCGTTAACCAATTTGAAACCTACAAGATTCCCGCTCTTGCTGACTATCTTATAGCACTTTACGCCTTTACCTCCGCGTTTTTGAGGAGTAAATTCACTTATTTTTGTTCTCTTTCCGAATCCGTTTTCCGAAACCAGAAGTAAATAATCTTCTTCATTTCCGTCAGAGGCAATATTTGGAGTTATCTGCATGCCTATTACATGGTCATTTGCCGAAAGATTAATTCCTTTAACGCCTCTTGCGGTTCTTCCCATTGAACGAACATCATTTTCATCAAATAATATGCACTGTCCGAGCTTTGTTACAAGAATTATTTTCTTCGTTCCGTCAGTAACTCTTACACCTATAAGTTCATCATCTTCCGAAAGAGTAAGCGCTCTTAAGCCGTTTTTATTGATATTGGCAAATTCCATAATATTGGTTTTCTTAACGATACCGCTCTTAGTAGACATAAATAATTTATTCTCATCACTGAGAACATCTTTATTTACCGGAATAATGGCACTTATTTTTTCATCCGGCATAAGATTAAGAAGATTTATTACGGCAGTACCTCTTGATGTTCTTGAACTTTCCGGAATCTGATATCCCTTTAACTTATATACTCTTCCTTGGTTGGTAAAGAATAAAAGAGAATCGTGAGTCATGGTTGCAAATAATTCTTCAACATAATCATCTTCAACGGTTTGCATTCCCTTAATGCCTTTCCCGCCGCGCTTTTGATTTTTAAAATTATCCGAACTCTGTCTCTTGATATATCCGAGATTTGTTCTTGTAATAATAACGGGTTCGTTCGGAATAAGATCTTCATCCGAAAAATCGGTTATGTCCGAATCGATGGCTGTTCTTCTTTTATCTGAATATTTCTCGGATATTTCAGTTATTTCTTTTCTGATTACGAGAAGGAGCTTCTTTCTGTCATTTAAGATTTCTTTATATTCTTTAATCTTAGCCTGAAGTTCTTTTAATTCATCTTCTATCTTTTCTCTTTCAAGTCCGGTCAAAGCACGAAGTCTCATATCCACAATGGCCTGAGCCTGAACTTCGCTTAATTCAAATTCTTTGATAAGACTTTCTTTTGCAACGGATACGTTAGCTGAACTTCTTATTATACTTATTACTCTGTCGATATTATCAAGAGCCGTTATTAAACCTTTTAATATATGAGCTCTCTCTTCGGCTTTGTTAAGATCATACTTTGTTCTTCTTGTAATAACATCTTCCTGATGAGCAAGATAATACTTCAACATCTCAAGAAGATTTAAAACCTTAGGTTCGTTATTAACAAGTGACAGCATTATAACGCCGAATGTATCCTGGAGTTGCGTATATTTAAATAATCTGTTGAGAATAACATTTGCATTAACGTCTCTTCTGAGTTCTATTACTATTCTCATACCGGTTCTGTCGGATTCATCCCTAAGAGCCGTAATTCCGTCAATTCTCTTGTTTTTTACAAGCTCTCCGATTTTTCCGATAAGACGCTCCTTATTAACCATATAAGGAATTTCCGTAACAACTATTCTGTTTTTTCCGTTATCCATCGGTTCAATATCTGTTACGGCACGAACAATTATCTTTCCTCTTCCGGTTCTGTATGCCTGCTCAATGCCTGAACGTCCTTTTATTATCGCTCCCGTAGGAAAATCAGGTCCTTTTACAATATCCATGACTTCATCGATGGTTGTATCCGAATCATTTTCAACGATGTTATCAATTATCTTTACCACGGCTCCTATTACCTCTCCCAGATTATGAGGAGGTATGTTGGTTGCCATACCTACGGCAATACCTGAAGTTCCGTTAACAAGAAGATTGGGATATCTGGCGGGAAGTACATTCGGCTCTCTTTCCGTTTCATCAAAGTTAGGAACAAAATCAACTGTATCCTTGTTGATGTCGGACAGCATTTCCATTGATATTTTACTTAATCTGGCCTCGGTATAACGCATTGCGGCAGCTCCGTCACCGTCCACGGAACCGAAATTTCCGTGACCGTCAACAAGCGGATATCTTGTTGAAAAATCCTGCGCAAGTTTTACAAGGGCGTCGTATATAGATGAATCACCGTGAGGGTGATATTTACCCATTGTATCACCTACGATACGAGCACATTTTCTGTGTGGTTTATCAGGACCGTTATTAAGCTCTATCATTGAGAATAGTATTCTTCTCTGAACAGGCTTAAGACCGTCTCTTACATCAGGAAGGGCTCTCTGAGCTATTACGCTCATTGAATAATCGATGTAATACTCTTCCATGGTCTTTTTTATATCTACATCGCTTATTTTATCAAAAATGTGTTCATCCATAGTAATCTCCGTTAAATATCCAGGTTCTTAACAAATTTGGCGTTGGCCTCAATAAACTCTCTTCTCGGCTCTACCTCATCTCCCATAAGAGTTGAAAATGTAATATCCACGTCAGATTCATTATCTTCATCCATGTTAACTCTAAGAAGAACCCTTCTTTCTGGATCCATAGTCGTCTCCCAAAGTTGTTCCGCATCCATCTCACCGAGACCTTTATATCTTTGAATCTTATTATTCTGATCTCTTCCGAGTTCATCCAGAATACTCTCAAGTTCTCTGTCATCATAGGCATATCTGACTTTTTTATTACGTTCGACCTTATATAAAGGCGGCTGAGCAAGATATACATGACCCTGTTTAATAAGTTCCGGCATAAATCTATAGAAAAATGTCAACAGAAGCGTAGCAATATGAGCACCGTCAACATCGGCATCCGTCATAATTATTATTTTCCAATATTTAAGTTTGGAAATATCAAAATCTTCATGTATTCCCGTACCGAATGCCGTTATCATTGTGAGAATTTCCTGATTCTCCAATACTTTATCAAGTCTTGCCTTTTCAACATTCAGAATTTTTCCCCTCAAAGGAAGAATTGCCTGAGTTGCTCTTGTTCTTGCGCTCTTTGCCGAACCACCGGCAGAATCTCCCTCAACGAGGAATATTTCGCAATTTTCCGGATTTCTGTCAGAGCAATCGGCAAGCTTACCCGGAAGTCCACCTCCGTCAAGGGCACTCTTTCTTCTTGTAAGATCCCTTGCCTTTCTTGCAGCCTCTCTTGCTCTCTGGGCAAGAAGTGATTTTTCACATATAATTTTGGCAATATTCGGATTTTGCTCAAGATACAGAGTAAGTGATTCCGTAACCACAGAGTCAACTGCACTTCTTGCCTCCGTATTACCGAGCTTGTCTTTTGTTTGTCCTTCAAATTGAGGGTTTTCTATTTTGACGCTTACAATGGCTGTTATTCCCTCTCTTATATCTTCTCCGGAAAGAGACGCTTCATTGTCTTTGATTATTTTATTTTTCTTTGCATAATCGTTAAATGTCTTTGTAAGAGCATTTTTAAATCCCGTAAGATGCATACCGCCGCCGGGCGTATTGATATTATTGGCAAAACATTCAACATTTTCCGTATATCCGTCGTTATGCTGAAAAGCTACTTCTACCTGGAGAGGTACTTCCACCCTTTCATCTTCTTTCATAACTTCAAAGTACTTAGTTCCCTCAAAGTATATTACATCGTCATATAAAGGCTTCTTACTTCTGTTGAGATAACTTACAAATTCTTTAATACCGCCCTCGTAGAAAAATACTTCGTGTCTGTATCCTTCAAAATCGGCGTCATTTACGTCATTTGTTCCGTCTTCATTTTCGGAAACGGCTCCTTCGCCGTTAATATCCATAAGGGTTTCTCTTGCATAATCATCGATTTTATCCTGAAAAACATCCAAATAAACATCATCGTTATGTTCCGATACTTCAACATCAGTATATGTATTGTTTTCTTTTTCGAGAGCCGCGCTTATTTCTTCATCAGATCTCATATCCCTGATTGTTATCTTAAGTCCCTTTGTTAAAAAAGCCATCTCTCTTAAACGACGACGAAGAGTATCATACTTATATACCGTGGTTTCGGTAAAAATAGACTTATCAGGTAAAAATGTTACCTTGGTTCCCGTATCTTCAATGGCACATTCCCCTATTATGGTAAGTTCTGTTTGAATCTTACCCTTTGCATATCTCTGTTCGTAAATTTTTCCGCCTCTTTTTACATTTACAACGAGCCACTCGGACAATGCATTAACAACAGATGCTCCTACACCGTGGAGACCTCCGGATACTTTATATCCTCCTCCTCCGAACTTTCCTCCGGCATGAAGTTCCGTATATACAAGTTCTATCGCCGGTCTTCCTGTTTTGTGGTTTATGTCTACCGGTACTCCTCGTCCGTTATCAATTACGGTTATGGAGTTGTCTTTATTAATAATTACATTTATCTCTGTACAAAAACCCGCAAGAGCTTCATCTACCGAGTTATCTACAATTTCATAAACTAAATGGTGTAATCCACGTTCGGATGTACTTCCGATGTACATTCCGGGTCTTTTTCTTACGGCTTCAAGTCCCTCAAGGACATCTATCTGATCGCCCCCGTATTTTTGTTCAGCATTATTTGCCAATATCAACACCTCCTATAATGTACTCCGTTTTACAACCTTTCCGTTATTAACCTCATAAATGGTACCTTCCGACATATCAGATATATTTAATTCATCATATCCCGTACATGTTATGACTGTCTGAATATTCTTAATGTTAGAAAATAATAATTTCTGTCTGTTCTCATCCAATTCAGATAATACATCATCAAGAAGAAGCACCGGGTCATCGCCGGTCTCCTCTTTTATCATGCTTATCTCGGCAAGTTTGGTACTTATTGCCGCAGTTCTCTTCTGACCCTGAGATCCGAATACTTTGACATCCATATCATTTATATAAAATGTTATATCGTCTCTATGGGGTCCGAAAGATGTTAATCCATACTTTAAATCTCTCTGTCTGTTTTCCGAAATTTTATCAGCCAGTTCATCAGCCCTTGTATTTGGATTATATTCCATGCGAAGACTCTCTTTTCCGCCTGTAATATTATAATGTATTTCGGATACAATTTGTGATAATTTTTCTATATAAACGAATCTGTCTTTTATAATTTTTTTTGCATAAAACACAAACTGCTCATCCAATATATCCAAAAGAGTTATATCACCGTTACCGTGAACGTCACGGTTTTTCAGATATTTATTCCTGCTGTCCAATATTTTATTAAAGTTAACCAGGTTATTATAATATATTTTACTGACAGATATCAGCTCACTGTCTATAAAATCTCTTCTTACGACCGGTCCCATTCTTATGATATCCAGATTTTCCGGAGAAAATACCACAACATTTAAAATCCCTATAAGTTCTCCGAAATTTTTAACAGGAAACTTATCTACGGCAATTCCCTTCCTTGCCGATTTTTTTATATGTACGTCTATTCTGTTCGAAGTATACTTTTTTTCAACAATAAGCTTTATATGTGCGTCGTCACATTGATTTAAACCGTCCGTAAACCTTAAAAGCTCTTTATCCTTTGCGCCTCTGTATGATTTTGCGGCGGCGCACATATATATTGCCTCCAATATATTGCTCTTCCCCTGAGCATTGCTGCCGTACAGTATATTTATTCCGTCGCTTAATTCTAATTTTAAATACGGATAATTACGAAAATCTTTTAATTCGATTTCTTTAATCTTCATCCCTTATAACCTTAAAAACGGTTCCGTTAAATTCAACAATCTCTCCGCCGTATAATTTGGCTCCCCGTCTTGTATCAACTTCTCCGTTTAATTTAACATTTCCGGACTGTATTTCCGTTTTTGATTCAGCTCCGTTATATACAAGTCCCGCAAGTTTAAGAGCCTGTCCGAGTTTTATAAATTCTCCGGTAAAATGTACTTCTTCCATAATTTAATCCTCAATAAAGTTAACAGGTAAAATAAGGTAAATATATGATCCTTCTTCATCTCTTATGAAACATGGAGACATTGCATTGACAAATGTCAATGTAACGGTTTCGTCATCGATTACTTTAAGGGCATCGAGTAAAAATTTAGGATTAAATCCTATCTTTATATCCTTACCCTCTTTTTCCGTTTCAACTTCTTCTTTACCTTCACCGAGAGTTGATTTTACGCTTAAAAGAATGTTGTTATCCGTTATATTGAGAATAACAGGTCTTTTATCACTTTCTTTTATAAATATCATCTCTGTATCAATGGCGTCTATAAGGGATTTTCTGTTAACTTTAAGCTTTGTTTCATAGTCATTTGATATCATTTTATTGATATTAAAATAATCTCCCTGAATAAGTCTTGAAACAACTCTTGTACTGTTAAATTCAAACATTACATGATTATCCGAAAAATATATTGTTACGGTCTTGTCGTTATCTGCTTCGAGTATTCTCTCTATTTCATTAAGAGATTTGCCGGGGATTATTACATATATATTGCCGTCATATTCAACATGAAGATTTCTTATTGCTATTCTGTGACTGTCCAGTGCAACTACTTTAAGGTTATTATTCTTAACTTCAAACAATTCTCCTGTCATTATCGGATTATTGTCATTAGGTGATAATGAAAATTTAGTTTGTTTGATAATATCTTTTAATTCCAGCTGTGATATTGTAATGCTTACATTTTTTTCAACTTCCGTTAAATATGAAAATTCTTCTGAAGGTAAACCGTTTAATTTGTAATTTTTTCTTTCACATGTAACCGTAACGATATTTTTATCGTCAGACTCAATGGTTATAGGCATATCCGGAAGTTTTTTTACCAGATCGGAAATTATCTTCGCGTCTATCGCAACGCTTCCCTTTTCAATAATTTCTCCTTCTACGGTAGTTTCAATACCGAGATCTAAATCATTTCCGGTTAATTTTATGCAGTTTGATTCGGCGTCTATTAATATACATTCAAGTATATTCATTGTTGTTCGTATCGTTACTGCTTTTTGTACTATATCAACAGCTTTTACAAGATTATTTTTTTCAAAAACTAATTTCATGTGAATAACTCCTTTCGTCTTATACAGACAAGAATTCATATGTATATATATATTATTTTCAGTAGTCGTAGTAATAGTGTGTGTGAATTAGTGGATAAGTACATCAAATGCAGAAGTTATGCACATTTCGTAAAAGGATAACTGTGTTTATTCACATTGAATATTATGTGCATGAGTGTGAATAAAAAATTCGGTAAAAATTATTCACATAAGTTATTCACATTTATCACCACTAAATCACAAGTTAATCACATATTTATATGAATAACTTTTTTAAATCACATATTAATTAGGATCTATCTTCTTTATGAGAATATTAATTGTATTTTTAAGATTTTCATCCGTCAACAATTCTTCCGTTATGGCCTTTGCCCCGTGAATAACGGTTGAATGATCTTTTTTTCCGAGTTTTTTTGCAATATTAAGAGCCGGTTCCTGAGTCATCTGTCTGCACAAATACATAACTATCTGGCGCGGTTTTGAAATATTGGCATTTCTTTTTTGTGAAACAAGATCGTCTATCGTTATATGAAAATGTTCCGCAACTATTTCCATGATTAATTCAACATTTACTTCTCTTTTATTATTGGAAGAAATAAGATCCTTTAATGCTTCCTGAGCCAATGAGAGGGTTATGGGAGCTCCGCTTAAAGATGCAAATGCCGAAAGGTTGTTAATTGCTCCTTCAAGTTCACGTATCGAGGATTTAACATTGCTTGCGATATAATCTTTAACGTCTTCCGGAATTACAAGTCCCTTTTTCTTTTCTATCTTACTGTCAAGAATCGCTCTTATTGTTTCATATGTCGGAACCTGAATGTCACATATGAGACCTTCCGAAAATCTTGTTCTTAATCTGTCTTCAAGTGTTGAAATTTCACTCGGCGGTTTATCGGAGGTAATTACGATTTGTTTGTTGTGCTGGTATAAATCGTTAAATGTATGGAAAAATTCTTCCTGTGTAGATTCTTTACCTATAACGAATTGTATGTCGTCTATGAGAAGAACATCTACATTTCTGTATTTTTCCCTGAATTTTTCTACATTTCTGTCTCCTATTGCTTTTATGATTTCATTTGTAAATGTTTCAGAAGTAACATATAAAACTTTAAAATCAGGTCTTGTATCTATAATATGATGCGCTATTGCCTGCATTAAATGAGTTTTTCCGAGTCCGGCGCCTCCGTGAATAAACAAAGGGTTATATTCGGTTGCCGGTTCTTCCGCAACAGATACGGATGCTGCATGTGCAAATCTGTTATTTGTTCCTACTATAAAATTATCAAAAGTATAGTTTGGATTGAGATTTCTTGCATATTCGCTGTTGTTTGCCGCATGTTTTGTTTCGTTTACTATATTTTTGTCATGGTTCGATATATCTGATGCGGAAAGTATTTTCAGTGTATAATTTTTACCGAGAGTATCATTTATACTGAATTGCAAGGGTGTAAGATATTTTTTCTTTATGATGTTTATTCCGACGGATTCTGTCTCTTTACTTACTATAGTAACAACATCATTTTCAACGCTGTAAATTTCCAGAGGTTTTATCCATGTATTATAAGATAAAGAACCTATTTCGAAATCTTTTTTGAAATTTTCAATAATTTCATCCCATTTAGATAGTAATTCATCCATTATTTAATTCCTTAAAAGCTGTTCAATCGCTAAATCGAATACAAATAGCAACTTAATAGGGGTTAAAAAATGTACATATCATACATATAGCTATAAAAATATACGTACCGATATGCACAAGAGAGTTAATATTACACTTTTTTATCTTTTACGGCAATTGTGAAATATAAAAAATTTCAACAAAAAAAATGTGAATAAGATCACAAAAATCTGACTGAAAACAAAATAAATCACATTTTTATAATATGTGAATAAAAACATATACACATTTTATAATTAATTTTTGAGCATACAAAAAAAACAAAAAAATAATTATTTTAAGGGAAATATACTCAAAAATTTTAAATAAAAATGGCTTAATTGTATGATTACTCGTATAATAACACCTATAAATCTATAAAATTCATAAATTTATTTTGTACTAATAATACATTAGAAAATAAATTTTTTCAATGATATTCACATATTTCACATAACTATTCACATAGTTATCCACAAAAATTCACAAAATGTGAATAATTGTGATTATAGGTGAATAAATAAATATATGGGTAAAAATGGTTGACTATATATCCATATTTACTTATAATGTGATACGGTATTCTCTAAAAGTGTGTAATTTATTACAGTGCGTAAGATTTCGATAGTCTTGACAGAGAAATCTGTATTAATAAGTCGGTTATTATCCGCGCAATATTCTGTAAAACGGAGGTGAGTTTAATAATGAAGATGACATTTCAGCCAAACAAGAGAAAAAGATCTAAGGTTCATGGTTTCAGAGCAAGAATGAGCACTTCAGGTGGAAGAAAAGTTCTCGCAGCTCGTAGAGCAAAGGGCAGAAAAGTTCTTTCTGCATAATCTTATTGAAAGATGTAAGCAGATGAATAATTCATCTGCTTTTTCCTTTATATAAGCAATCGTTACTGTTAATTTTATTATTTTTGTTATTTATAATGATAAAAACCGTATGAAATATTCTGATTTTGAAACAATAAAAACCACATTTGAATTTCAAAATGTCTATAATAAAGGTGTTTCTTTTGCCAACAGAGATTTTGTAATGTATGTTGCAGTTAATCAATGCGGTAAAAGAAGACTGGGAGTGTCGGTCAGCAAAAAGATCGGCAACAGTGTAATAAGACACAGACTTTCAAGATTAGTAAGGGAAGCATTCAGACTTAATGCATCCAATGTAGATGAGGATATCGACATAGTTGTAATAATCAGATCTCATATGGTTGGTAAAGGATACAGGGAAGCCGAAAGCTCAATGTTACATTTACTCAGAAAGCATAATGTTATAAGTATGTGATTGAATTAAAGGAGAATATTGCATGAAGAATCCATTGATTGCAGGTATAAATTTGTATCAAAAAGCGTTTTCTCCATACAAAGCAGGAAGTTATTGTAAATATTATCCTACCTGTTCCGAGTATGCTAAGGAAGCGATACAAAAATACGGAAGTTTAAAAGGAACTTCCATGGCAATGAAAAGAATATTAAGATGTAATCCTTTTTCTAAAGGAGGATATGATCCCGTTCCATAAACTAATTGGAGGAAATTGTTTTGGGTAATTTTTTCGGTACAGTATTTAGCCCTATCGGTTCAGGTATAGGCTGGTTAATGAACCTCATTTTTGAGGGCATCAACGCTATTGGAATAGGAAACGTGGGTTTGGCGATTATTTTAATTACGATTATCATTAAGGTCGCCATGCTTCCTCTTCTTATGGGGCAATTAAAACAGGCTAAATTAAGCAGATACATGTCTCCTGAATTAAGAGCAATAAGAGCTAAATACAGAGGCAGAAGAGATGAAAAATCTTTGTCGGCAATGCAGGCGGAGACAAAGGCATTATATGATAAATACGGTGTTTCTCAGACAGGCGGATGTATACAGTTGCTCATCCAGATTCCTATTCTTTTCTCACTCTATAATGTTTTGAGAAATATTCCTACGTATATCGGCAGAATTAACGGCCTTCTTACGGGAGTACTTACAGGAAGCAACGGTAATAACGGTATCATGAGTGATCCGAACTTTATCGATACAATGAATAACAACTTCGGCGGAGTAGATTGGTCAAATACGAGTACGGCAATTAATGCGCTTAACTCATTTACGTCAGATGCATGGAACAAGCTTGCAGATCTTTTCCCTGCTTACAGTGACAGTATTCATTCAACATCGAGTACAATTCTCGGAATGAATAATTTCCTTGGGCTTAACGTTACCATAAGCCCTAACCAGATACTCGGAGTATATATACTTATTCCTATTATAGCTGCGGTAGCACAGTTCTTCTCCGGAAGACTTTCACAGCAGTCAACGGGAGATCCTTCTACCGAAACAACTGCTAAGATTATGATGTTCATTGCACCTATAATGACAGGTTTTATCGGATTTACGGTTCCTACGGGTCTCGGTATTTACTGGATTGCCACATCAGGCGTACAGATTGTAATGTCATACTTTATCAATAAGCATTATGATAAGATCGGAGCCGAAGAACTTATAAGAATTGCTTCCGAAAAGAAAAAGAAGAAACTTGCAAAGAAGGGTATTGATGCGGAAACTCTTGTTAACAATGCCAATATAAGCACAAGACATATTAAGAGATCAGGTTCAGGTCTTTCATCATTTAAAGATATGAATTCGGCGGCATCATCCAACCAGTCAGATACTTCGGGCAGGAATAAAAATAACAAAAACAACGGTAACAGAAATAACAAAAATAATAACAGTTCAAACAACAGTCAGGGGAACACGGAAAATACTTCGGCGGAAACCGAATCCGGTTCGACTTCGGGTGAATCTGTAACAACGGAGTCAAAAACTGACAACGGTAAGAAAAAAGGGCAGGAAAGCGGTTCTCTTGCAGCAAAAGCATCTCTTGCCAATAACAATAATAAGAAAAACAAAAAATAATTCGAGAGAGATTAATTATGTCAATTGAGAATTCTGAAAAAAATAAACTTACTAAAGAAGAAGTTGCGAAGAATGCGTTATCATTTTTAAAAGGTTTTTTTGAAAATACCGAAGATAAGGCAGATATATCCTATACTTATGATGAAAAAAACGAAATATTGTTTTTTAATATAAATTGTGGAAATGCGGCTCAGCTTATAGGGAAAAGAGGATCGACCATAGATTCGCTTCAATTTATTACAAATATTGTTGCAAACAAAGGAAACAGCCATAATATAAGTATAGTAATTGACACACAGAACTATAGAGAAAAAAGAAAAGCAAGTCTTGATATTTTGGCAGACACGGTAGCAAGGAAGGTTATCAAACAAAAGAAAGATACGGTACTTGAATCAATGAATCCGTCGGCCAGAAGAATTATACACAGGGCATTGGACAATGTTCCTCATATTGTCACAGAGACAATAGGCGAAGAACCCAATAAAAAAGTGGTTATAAAATATGTAAATTAATATAAACCGTGACAAAATTCTTTTATATTTTGTCACGGTTTTTTATATGTTTTATTATTTTTACATATTTAATTTTATATTAAGAGTTAAAATGCATGATTAATATAATTATTCATAAAAATCATAATTAAGCACCAAACAGGGCATTTAATGTAATTACATGGTTTTGACCGTGACAAATATATAATTTATAATGGAAAAGTTAATTAGAATTTATTACAGAAATATTGTATGCGATGTTTAATAATTATTCTGATAAATCATTGCATAGTTACATAAGGATATAAAAATGAGTGATACAATAGCAGCCATATCGACGTCTTCCCTGGGTTCGGGCGGAATAGGAATAGTCAGAATAAGCGGAGATGATGCGATTAACATTGCGGATAAAGTATTTATCGGGAAAAACGGAAAGAAACTTTCAGATGCGGAAACTCATACCATTCATTACGGTAATATCAGAGATGAAAATGACAATATCATAGATGAAGTGTTGGTTTCCGTTATGAAAGCTCCTAACACATATACAAGGGAAGACGTGATAGAGATAAATACACACGGAGGTAATCTCGTTACGGGTAAGGTATTGGAATGTGTGCTGAATGCCGGAGCCATAGTAGCAGAACCGGGAGAATTTACAAAAAGAGCATTTTTAAACGGAAGAATAGACCTTTCAAAGGCTGAGGCCGTTATAGATATAATTAATTCAAAGACAGAATTTAATCTCAGAAATTCCATGGGACAGTTAAACGGCAGATTAACCCGGGAAATAGATAATCTCAGAGACACTATATTGGATGAAATAGCTTACATGGAAGCAGCCATGGACGATCCCGAAAACATACCCATGGAAGACCATCTGGAAGATTTAAAAAATACGGTAAACAATCTAATAAAGAGAATAGGAAAGCTGAAAGATACATATAAGGAAGGAAGCCTTCTCAAAGAGGGGATAACAACGGTAATTGTCGGAAAAACCAATGCGGGTAAATCGTCATTACTTAATTTACTCACCGGCGATGAAAGTGCAATCGTAACCGATATAGCGGGAACCACCAGAGATACGGTAAAGGAACAGATAAGCCTCGGAGGAATTCTTATTAATCTCGTGGATACGGCCGGAATCAGAGATACCGATGATATTGTTGAAGCAATGGGAATAAGAAAGGCAAAGGAACATTTAAATGATGCGGATCTTGTAATATATGTCGTTGATTCAACGGATAATATCGGTGATGAAGACCGGGAAATAATTAATCTTCTGAAAGACAAAAATTATATTGTTCTTCTTAATAAATCAGATATGAATCAGACCGTAACTCCGGAAGAACTGTATAAGAACGGAATAGACAAAAATGTTCACATAATCAATTTTTCAACCGTAACCGCCGACGGATTGGAACAGCTGACCTCCGTTATAAAAGAGATGTTTTCTTTAAACGATATATTGATAAATGATGAAATTGTAATTACAAACAGCAGACACAAATATTTGCTTGACGAAAGCATAAAAAGTCTGAATCTTGCGCTGGACGGAATTGATGCGGGATTCAGTGAAGATCTTATAAGTATTGATATTTATAATTCATATATTGCGCTCGGTAAGATTTTGGGTAAAGAAATAGAAGATGATCTGGCAGACAGAATCTTTGAAAAATTTTGTATGGGAAAATGATTAAGGGGGAAAAATGTCTAATATAGAGGAATATTATGATGTAGTTGTTGTCGGAGCGGGACATGCCGGATGTGAAGCAGCCCTTGCAACATCAAGACTCGGGCTTAGTACCGTATGTTTCACCGTAAGTGCGGATGCAATAGCAATGATGGCATGCAATCCCAACATAGGAGGAACTTCAAAAGGGCACCTGGTAAGAGAAATCGATGCATTGGGCGGTGAAATGGGTAAAGCCATAGACGATACATTTATACAGTCTAAAATGTTAAATGCATCAAAGGGACCGGCGGTACATTCTTTAAGGGCTCAGGCTGATAAAGCCGCTTATTCAAACAGAATGAGAAATGCAATGGAAGCCGAAAAAAATCTTGTTATCAGACAGGGGGAGGTTTCGGAGCTGATCGTTGAAAATAAAAAAATTACGGGTGTAAAAACCGTTTCGGGAGCTTTATATAAATGTAAGTGCGTTATTCTGGCTACGGGAGTATATCTTAAAGCCAGGTGTATATTCGGAGATACAAGTTATAATACGGGACCTAACGGACTTATGGCCGCCAATAATCTTACAAAATCATTAATCGATAACGACATTAAAATAAGAAGATTTAAAACAGGTACACCGGCAAGAATCGACGGCAAAACCATTGATTACTCAAAAATGACGGAACAGTTCGGAGATGAAAGGATTATTCCCTTTTCATTTTCCACGGATCCTGACACTATACAAAAAGAGCAGGTGTCATGCTGGTTAACATATACAAATGAAGAAACCCATAAAATCATTATGGACAATATAGACAGGTCTCCTCTTTACTCGGGTGAAATTGAAGGTACCGGTCCGAGATATTGCCCATCCATTGAGGATAAGGTAGTCAGATTTTCAGACAAAAACAGACATCAGATATTTGCAGAACCGGAAGGTCTGTACACTGATGAAGTGTATCTCAGCGGTCTTTCGTCTTCAATGCCGGAAGACGTGCAATATGCCATGATCAGAACAATTGCAGGTCTTGAAAACGCCAAAGTCGTAAGAAACGGATATGCCATAGAATATGATTGCATAGATGCAACACAATTAAAGCCTTCTCTTGAATTTATCAATATAGACGGACTTTTCTCCGCCGGACAGATAAACGGAAGTTCAGGTTATGAAGAAGCTGCCGCACAGGGTCTTATGGCCGGAATAAATGCCGCAAGAAAGATATTTAACAGGGATTATATAGTTATAGACAGATCGGAAGGTTACATAGGGGTTCTGATTGATGACCTTGTTACAAAAGAAACACAGGAACCTTACAGAATGATGACTTCAAGAGCCGAGTACAGGCTGCTTCTCAGACAGGACAACGCAGATATAAGACTCAGGAGAATCGGATATGAGGCCGGGCTTATAAGTGATAAGCAGATTGAAGAACTGAACAATAAGGAAGAATTGATAAAGTCGGAAATCGAAAGGCTTAAAAATACATATGTGGGACCTTCCAAAGAGCTGGAAAAAATATTCAATTCGGTAGGAAGCGAGCCTATAAGTAACGGCATGTCCATGGCCGATTTAATAAAGAGACCGGAACTTAATTATGAAATACTTGCTCCGATTGACGGGGAAAGGCCGGAACTTCGTGAGGACATCAGATTTCAGGTAAATGTTCAAATTAAGTATGAAGGATATATTGCAAGACAGCTTAAGCAGGTAGAATCATTTAAAAAACTTGAAAAGCGCCTTATTCCGGAGGAATTTGATTATAAAAGCGTATACGGATTGCGAATTGAGGCAGTACAGAAACTCGATAAATACAGACCTGTATCCATAGGACAGGCAGGCAGAATATCAGGAGTGTCGCCTGCGGACATATCAGTACTTCTGATTGCTTTGGAACAGCATCTGAAAAATTCTGAAAAAACAACATGAAATAACATATAATCCGGATATTAAACAGGGAGATGAAATGTGCCTTTAATAAGAGCATGTTTCACGTGAAACATTATGAAAGAAAGAATAGATTTAAACAGTGTCGAAACGGAAGAGCTGGTTAAGATTGACGGACCTGTTTCGGGAGCGGAGAAAGAACTTGAAAGTAAGCTCACGGAATACGGATATGCCGATACATTCAACATAATAAAGAAATTCCGCAAATACTATAACATCTTAATAAAGTGGAATAATGTAATGAATCTTACGGGTATTACGGAATATAACGAGGTTGTTGAAAAACATTTTACGGACAGTATTGCATTTTTTAAGGTATATGGGGAGCTGAAAAACAGGGGAGAAGTTCCGCAATTATCCGGAAGCTTGCTTGTTGACGTAGGTACGGGAGCGGGATTTCCGGGAGTTCCCATTGCATTGGTTGACAGTGAAATCAAAGTTACTTTAATAGATTCGTTAAAGAAAAGAATTGATTTTTTAAATGCCGTGATAAATGAAACAGGTATCACAAATGCGGTTGCCGTACACGGAAGAAGCGAAGACCTGGCTAGGGATGAGATGTTAAGAGAAAGGTTTGATTTTGCCGTTTCAAGAGCCGTGGCCGCAATGAATACGCTTTCAGAATATTGCATTCCGTTTGTAAAAACCGGCGGATACTTTATAGCATATAAGACCGGAAACAATAAGGATGAGATAGAGTCATCGGTAAAAGCAATAAACATACTCGGCGGCGATATCGATGAAATAATAAAAAGCAAAGTGGCAAGTCTTGATTATGACAGAGAATACATTTGCATAAAAAAGACGGAAAAAACCAAAAAGAAGTATCCGAGAAAAGCGGGAGAACCTAAAAACAATCCGTTGTAAATGCATTATAAGTAAACAGGAATGTTACAGGCAAAAATCAAATAAGAAAATTAAATTAAAAAATAAGTAAAAATTATTTTAAAAAATCCGTTTTAAGCGTTTGACAAATGCACGGAAACAGGAAAAATCCTAATTTCCCGCATAATATCCCGCTTTTAACGGATTTTTTAATTGAATTTAAAGCATATTATTTTAGTATGGTATTAGAAAAAAAACAATTTCTGGTTCTATTAAATATAACTTTTTTCAGATAAAGTGATATACACAGACGGAAACAGATAACAAAGTTAACCGGTCTGATAATGATAAAAATAATGTTTTAGTGTTTTATTATTTTATTGTTTAAGTTATTCGGATAGGAGGAAACTGTTATGAAAGCTTTTGCTATGTTAAAAATCGGAGAAGCAGGTTGGATAGAAAAAGAACGTCCCGTATGCGGACCGCAGGATGCAATATGTAAACCGCTTGCGGTTGCCATATGTACATCTGATATTCATACAGTGTATGAAGGCGGCGTAGGCGAACGTTTTAACATGGTACTCGGACATGAGTGCTGTGCGGAAGTAGTTGAAGTCGGAGAACTTGTCAAAGACTTTAAGCCGGGAGATAAAGTTCTTGTTCCCGCAATTACACCGGACTGGAACTCACTTGAGGCTCAGGCAGGATACTCAATGCACTCAAACGGAATGCTTGCAGGATGGAAGTTCTCCAATCACAAGGACGGAGTATTCGGAGAGTACTTCCATGTAAACGATCCTGACGGAAACCTGGCTTTACTTCCTGAGGGAATGAGCTATGAAGACGCATGTATGTTATCCGACATGGTTCCTACAGGTTTCCATGCGGTAGAGCAGGCTGACGTTCAGTTTGGAGACACGGTTCTTGTTATAGGTATAGGACCTGTAGGACTTATGGCTGTTGCCGGTGCAAACTTACGAGGAGCGTCAAGAATAATAGTTGTAGGTACACGTTCCGTATGTGTGGAAGCTGCAAAGGGTTACGGAGCAACTGATTTTATAAGTTATAAGGACGGTTCCATATCCGAACAGGTAATGAAACTTACAGACGGCAAGGGCGTTGACAGAGTATGTATTGCCGGAGGTACGGTAGCTACATTTGAAGAAGCCGTTAAAGCTCTTAAGCCGGGCGGAAAAATCGGCAACGTTAACTACCTTGGAAAGGGTGAATTTATCACTATTCCTCGTGTAGAGTGGGGCGCAGGTATGGGTCATAAGGTTATAAGCGGAGGACTTATGCCGGGCGGAAGACTTCGTATGGAGAAGCTCGGAGCTCTTATTGCTTCGGGAAAGCTTGACGTTTCACCTCTTTCAACGCATGTATTCCACGGCTGGGAGCATATTCCGGAAGGCTTGGAAATGATGAGAAATAAGGCTGATAATTTAATCAAGCCTGTAATCATACTCGATTAATGTGAGTGCTTATAATACTACGACAGAGGGAGGAGGTTCAGATATTGAAGATTTTGGTTGTATCGGGATTTTTAGGTTCGGGAAAAACAACATTTATAAAGACCATGACTGAAAAAACGAGACAAAATTTCGTTATATACGAGAATGAGTATGCCGGAAGCGGCGTGGATACCGAGAGACTGAAAGAAACCTCTGAACTCGAAGTATGGGAATCGCTGAATAATTGCGTATGCTGCAGCGGAAAATCTGATTTTGCCGAAGATATTCTTACAATATCGGGCACCGTGGATCCGGATTATCTTATAGTTGAACCTACGGGGGCGGCGAAATTAAGCAGTGTTATAAGCAACATCAGGGCAGTGGAATATGACAGAATATCTCTGTTAAAACCTGTTGTAATGGCAGATCCTCTTAATTATGCGGAGCAGAAGAGAGAATTTTCGGACATACTTACAGATCAGATTAAAAATGCAGGCAGTGTTATAATATCCCGAAAAACATCGGATCCTGAATTAATAAAATATGTAATTGATGATATAAAAACAATAAATCCGAATGTTGATATTATCAGTGAAGATTATTCGACAGCTGACTCTGAATGGTTTATGAAGCTTTTGGATGACGGAAGTATTTCAGACAATTATCCGAAGGATTATTCGGATGAATCGGAAGAATTGGATAAAATCGTTTTGCGGAACATAAGTCTTTCGTCCCCATCCCATCTTATCACATTCCTTAACTCTCTTATATACAGGGATATGGGGTACGCGGTTCGTGCAAAAGGGTCTTTGAAATGCGGAAATGAGTGGATTAAGTTTGATCTTGTGGGAATGAATTGGTCCGTTACGGGCGATTCTGAAAGGGATGAATCTCAATTCGTAATCATAGGTAAACATTTAGATAAAGCGCAAATAAGAAAAAGGCTGCAGGGCAGTCCGCTGGAAATAAAATTAAATATGTCAAATACAAATAAAAGCTCGAAAATAATAAAAATGCTGCCCGCATAACAAGGATAATTTAAAAGAATAAAAAGATTCGTTTTGAAAAAAGCTTCGCGGAGTTTTATTCCGCGAAGCTTTTTTATATTGCGCCGTTTATTATCTTCAAAACTACGTTGGAGAATGTTGTGGCTTTTTCCAAATGAGGCAGATATCTTGAATTATTAACCGTAATTACATGTGTTGTATTATTTAATTTTTTAAATTCATCGACGATTTCTCTTCTGTCAGGTTCATCATAACCGTTGATTATATAAATATTATCGATTGAAGGAATCAGTTTTTTCTCCTTAGAGAAAAGGAAACCGTTAACCAGGCTGGAAGATAAATATTTATTATTGGATCCGCCTATATGCGAATTTTCGTAATATATACGATATGTGTCCCTTTTAAGTTTTCTGTTTCCTTTTGATATTTGAGAGCAGGCCTTAATATATGCTCCGAGTCTCGAAGTATATATATTATACATACTTGTTCCCGCTATCTGAAAATTCATCATGTTTTTGATAAATTCGTCGGATTTATCCGGTAGTTTATTAATAGCGGAAGGAGCAACGGGGGCCGAAAGAATAACTTTATTAATAAGAGCCGGCTCATAATATTTTAATTGAATAGCTATTGCGGAAGAAAGTCCGGATGTAACTATATCTGTCTTTTGACGTATTACTCTTTTTATAAATGCACCGATAATAAGCTGATACAAATAAATTGTATATGTTATTGGATCTTTTTCTGAGTGTCCGCATCCCGGAAGATCAACGGCATATACGGTATGCTTTTTAGACAGTTTCTCCATGGTTTTATTCCACTCATAGACAGATGAAAAAGTCGATATGTCGTGAATCAGAAGGATAGGGGATCCGGATCCCTTCTTTATATAGTTAACGGTTGTGTTTTTATATGTAAAATCATATTTCACATAATCGCCCGTAAGTTTATTCTTTCTTGCCGTTTTGAATATCATATTGTTTATACCCTTTACAACCAAGAGGGCAAGAGCGGTATCAATCAGCAGTGTGGTCGGTCTTAATTTTTTCATGTTTAAAATTCATATGTTTCGCATATGACTGTAAATAAATTGTTAAATCATATGCCATATGTCTCTCCTTTCACTGTATTGTACTCAGTGGATGTCTTGCAATCCGCAATCATATAATGTAGTATGCCAAGACAGCCGATTACATAAGAAATTATACCATAACGGGTATAAACATATTATTAATATTTTAAGAGCAATGTATAGAATTTTCTTTTGCATATTTATAAAAAGGCAAGACTAAATACATAAAATATATTATAATGTTTCACGTGAAACATTATAATATATTTTATGTATTTGTGTTATATGTTTGAACCGTAGATTTATAACGACGGTTCGCGGGAAATTAATTCCGCATAGTTGAAAGGGCGGTAATATGGGCAAGGTAATAGCTGTTACAAACCAAAAGGGCGGTGTCGGAAAAACGACGACATCCATTAATTTAGCTGCATGTCTTGCAGATAACAGAAAGAAAGTTCTTCTTATAGATATAGATCCACAGGGTAACGCAACTTCGGGAATAGGTATAGAAAAAGATAATTTAACATTCAGCATTTACGATCTTATGATAGGTAAATGCGACATGGATGAAGTACTTATTAAAGCTTATAATCACAATTTGGATGTGCTTCCCGCAAACATGAATTTATCCGGTATCGAAATAGATCTGATAGACAGAGCCGAAAGGGAATATGTATTAAAAAACATAATAGACGACGTTAAAAAGAATTACAATTATGTAATAATCGACTGTCCTCCGTCTCTGAATATGCTTACAATAAATGCCATGGTTGCGGCGGATTCCGTTATAATTCCCGTTCAATGCGAATATTTTGCCTTGGAAGGTCTTACACAGCTTTTAAAGACACTGGATCTTATAAAAGAAAAACTCAACACTTCTTTAAAGGTGGACGGTATAGTATTTACAATGTATGATTCAAGAACCAATTTGGCAAATCAGGTAGTTGAAGATGTCAAAGAGAATTTACATGAACATGTATTTGAAACAAAAATACCGCGCAACGTGAGATTGGCGGAAGCTCCGAGTTTCGGTCTTACAATAAATATGTATGACGATAAGTCTACGGGTGCCGTGGCATATGAGGCGCTTGCAAAAGAAGTAATAGCATTGGATAAGAAAAAATAATGCAGAAAGGAATACGGCGCCGTTTATACCTTATTTGAAATATTTTAAGGATGTATAACAGCGCGTTTATCGGTAATTGATATATGAGTACTGTCAGAAGAGGTAATCGCGGACTCGGAAGAGGACTCGGCAATCTTATTCCGGTTTCGTCGGATGAAGAAACAGAAAATCCCGTTAAGGCAGATTTAAACGGGGAATCCGCAAAGGATGTTAAAAAAAGTTCTTTAGCCAAAGCGGATAAAACAAAGTCAGGAACAAAGGGATCAAAATCGGGGACAAAATCAACTGATAAAGCCGTTCCGTCGGAGACAGCCGTTAAAACAAGAGGTAAGACTCCGACCGTAAACGGTCAGGTATATATAAAAGTCACGGACATAGAGCCCAATAAAGATCAGCCGAGAAAAATATTTGATGAAAACGCTCTTACGGAACTTGCACAGTCCATTAAGGAAGTGGGAGTAATACAGCCGATAGTAGTACAAAAAAACGGTGAATTTTATAAAATAATAGCCGGAGAGAGAAGATGGAGAGCTTCAAAACTTGTCGGACTTAAGGAAATACCCGCCGTAATCAAAGATTATTCGGACAAAGAGGCGCTTGAAATCGCTCTTATCGAAAATATTCAAAGAGAGGACTTAAACCCAATAGAAGAAGCTCTTGCCTATGACGGACTTCTTAGGGATTATAAAATAAAGCAGGATGAATTGGCTTTAAGGGTTTCCAAGTCCAGATCCGCAATCAGTAATTCAATAAGGCTTTTGAAGCTTGATCCGAGAGTTATGGAAATGGTATCCGAAGGAAAGATAAGCAGCGGACACGGAAGGGCACTGCTCGGAATAAGAAACAAAGATCTGCAGTTCCAAATTGCGTCCGAAGTTTTTGAAAAAAATCTGAGCGTAAGAGATATCGAAAAAAGAATAAACGCTCTCAGGGAAAACAAGCCTAAGAAAGAGTATGATTCTTCGGAGACATTTATATACAAAAAAATGGAAGACGAGCTTAAAGAGAGGCTGGGAAGCAAGGTTATAATCAGAAGAAAAGACGAAAACAAAGGAAAAATCGAAATAGATTATTCTTCAAGAGAAGAGTTTGAAAGATTATATGACTTATTTAACGGAATAAACAGAGCATAGTTACTAAAATCTGACGATTATCGGTCGGACTGACATATTTTTTATGACATAATTGGGAAAAGAAGGGATATTGTAATGATTGACATTAAATTAATTCGTGAAAACGAAGATTTGGTAAAAGAAAATATCAAAAAGAAGTTTCAGGATGAGAAACTTCCTCTTGTGGATGAAGTTAAGGAACTTGACATAAAGTTAAGAGACATACAGACAGAGGCTGACGGACTCAGAGCAGAGAGGAACAAAAACTCCAAGCAAATCGGCGCATGCATGGCCAAGGGAGATAAGGAAGAGGCTGAAAGACTTAAGGCAGAAGTTGAAAAGAATGCCGGCAGATTAAAGACTCTTGAAGAAGAAACGGAAACAATAAGCGGCAGAATCAAAGAAATCATGATGACGATACCTAACATTATCGATGATGTTGTACCTATCGGAAAGGATGATACGGAAAATGTCGAAAGACAGAAATTCGGAGATCCTGCGGTTCCGGACTTTGAGATTCCTTACCATGTGGATATAATGGAAAGTCTTAACGGAATTGACCTGGATGCAGCGGGAAAGGTTGCGGGAAGCGGATTCTATTATCTTATGGGGGATATTGCAAGATTACATTCGGCAATTCTTACATATGCGAGAGATTTCATGATTAATAAAGGTTTTACATATTGCGTGCCTCCTTTCATGATAAGAAGCGCAGTTGTAAACGGCGTTATGAGTTTCGGTGAAATGGATGAAATGATGTACAAGGTGGAAGGAGAGGATCTCTACCTTATAGGAACAAGTGAACATTCAATGATAGGTAAATTCATCAACTCCGCAACGGAAGAATCCAAGCTTCCGCTTACACTTACAAGTTATTCTCCATGTTTCAGAAAAGAAAAAGGCTCTCACGGTATTGAAGAAAGAGGCGTGTACAGAATTCATCAGTTTGAGAAGCAGGAAATGATAGTTGTATGTAAACCTGAGGACAGCAAAGCATGGTTTGATAAATTATGGAATAATACCGTAGAATTATTCAGAAGTATGGATATTCCTGTAAGAACTCTTGAGTGCTGTTCCGGAGATTTGGCAGATCTTAAGGAACGTTCAATCGACGTTGAGGCATGGTCACCGAGACAAAAGAAGTACTTTGAAGTAGGATCATGCTCTAACCTTGGAGATGCTCAGGCAAGAAGACTTAACATAAAGATAGTAACTGATGACAATAAGAGATATTTTGCTCATACTCTTAATAATACTGTTGTGGCATCTCCGAGAATGCTTATCGCATTCCTTGAAAACAATCTCATGGAAGACGGAAGCATAGTTATTCCTGAAGTTTTGAGACATTATATGGGCGGTCAGGACAAGCTTCACAAAGCGTGAAAATATATCAACAGAATTCAATAGTTTTTATTAAGCTTATAAACATCGGCAAGCTCTTAACTTAGAACGAATGTTTATAAGCTTATTGTTTTATGTGCTTGACAATAAATTCGTTTATTTCTATAATTGAACAGATTTTAAAGATGTTTCCGTAGCTCAGCAGGATAGAGCGACCGCCTCCTAAGCGGTAGGTCGGGTGTTCGAATCACCTCGGGAACACTCAAAGAATGAAAATTTTTAACCAAAAACCGTCCGACTTTTCATAAGAAAAGTTCGGACGGTTTCCTAATATGTACTTTTTGCCTATATTAATGACTTATTATTTTGCCGATTTCTTTTTGAGGCCGATTGCAAGTACAACGCCACCGGCGGCAGCAGCAGCCAGACAACCGTATACGATTACATTATTGCTGTCGCCTGTTTTAACGGAAGAATCAGAAGTGCTTGAGCTATCGGAATTTCCCGTATTATCAACAGGTGTCCATGCAGCATAAAGAGTCATATTTCCAGTGCTTCCGGCATTGATAACCGTAACCGGTTCGCCGTTGAATTCAGGATTGTCATACCATCCGGAGAAGGTATAACCGTCACGTACCAAATCTACAAGAGTAATTGTATCTGATTCGATAGTGTATGCGGCAGGGTTAACTTTATTTTCATCAGCGTAGTGACCGCCGTTTAATTCATAATCAATATTATACTGCTCAGGTGTCCAGCCGGCGTAGAAAGCACCGCTTCCCGTGCTGCCATTAATAATTTCAGTGACAGGTTCTCCATCAAGATCAGGGTTGTCGTACCATCCGGTAAATGTATAACCGTCACGAACCAAACCTACAAGGCTGAATGTTTCCGTTTCGATAGTGTATGCGGCAGGATTTGTTACATCATCGTCTTCGTAGTGACCGCCGTTTAATACATAATCAAGATTATATTGTTCAAGCGACCATTGTGCATATATATTCGATTCGGATAAGAATTCATGTGTAGTAAAATCGATTGGGTCACCGGAAAAATTTTCATTCAGAAACCAACCTTCAAGTTCGTATCCCAATTTTTCTACAACAGGTTCGGTGAATTTACCGTATTCATCGGTCGTATCATCTTCATGGTACGTTTTATCTTCATGTTCATTAGTATAAACGTGTACCGTAACAACTCCGGCTGCATATGTCTCATGTTTTACAGAGTATACGGTTACGGTTAAAGCGGCCGCCGTAAAAACGGGAACGCCGAAACGGAGTAATCTGCGGGAAAAAGTTTTTTTTGAATTGTTAAGTTCATTATTTAGTTCTGCATTGCTCATTTGCAACACTCCTTTCTTGTTGTATAAAATCTTTATGAAATATATAAATCATCTGAATAATCGCGTAAATAAACTTTTGTTGCAGTGACAGGATTACCGCGATAATTAGACCACCCAAAGATTTCATTAGGTTTTAAAATAACATTTTCGACTTTGTCGGTACCGGCTAATGTATGCAAGTTATAGAAAAGTGTATTCTCAGCCTTGTTGGTAAATGTTTTATAGAATATATTATATACGTATTGTGTCGGACTTGAGCCCGTTCTCAAAAGTGATTTCGCTACATAAATATCCCTTAATAAAATTTTGTCTGAATTACCCTGAGTCAGACCGGCGCTTCGGAATTCTTCCATCAAACTTGGTTTATCGCTGTATTTCATTAACTCTGCCGCTTCCTGTTCCGTAATCATTCGTTTGCTTTCTTTTTTGTCTTCTTCTCTTATAGGAAGTGTAAAGCTATCGGAATAATTAAGGGTGTTTATTTTTTTATCGAGGTAGCGTTGTTTAATAAGGTTATAAGCCTCTTCTCTTGTAACAAATTCAAACATATTTTTTTCATTGTATGTTACGGTGGTCATATTCTTGTCTACGACTATACCTGTTTTTGTATGCCTGTCTACCTGTGGATCAAGACGATGAATAGCATATTTTTCGGCGACGGTTTTTACCTTTTCAATCTGAGAATCTAATTCACGCAATCGACCTTCAGCCATACCGCGTTCAACATCCGATGTTGTTGTTTCGAGCGTATACTGAATTGCAATCTTAGAAAACAATACCGACTGATAATATGTTCCTACGGTATAAAGATAGAATCGTTCTCTTTCATCGTATGTCTGCTGTTCCCAGTTATTCTGAGCCATTATTCGCTTGTAATGGCTTTCCAAAGCGCCGCTTGATGTTCCTGCGGCATCCGTCAATATCTTTTCACCGAGTGCATACGTTACGCCGTGGAAATCAATACCCTGGGCATTGTTAACAGATGAGGCAAGTACGGAAAGCTCCTGATTGTACTTTTCAGTGCCCGGTTCAAGTTTGTTTAATGCAGATAAACCGCCTTGAAATCCGGCTAACTGAGGTTTTAACTTAAGAACAGTTGATTGAACATCACGCATTTGCTGTTTATATGCTTCGGAATCGACACTATTAATTAATGTTTTAATGCTATCATCCAATTCGTTGATTTGTGTACTGATGGTATTCAGTTTCTCCATAACCTCTTCAAGTTTTTCAGCTACCACATCTTTTTCGCTGAAGAGATCTAATCCTAAGAGAGGCAAAATTCCTTTTTTGAGGATCCACATTCCCGGTGCTCTGGCAACAGACGGAAGCTTGCCCACCGCATAGTTACAGAGAGGATTTAACAGTACGTTTTTGAAAACGCTCATTCCAAGATCAAAATGTACTATACCGTTTGATTCTGAAAGACTGTTGAAATTATCGTCTATAAATGAGTTGGAGAGAGTGTCGCTGTTAGTGGCTGTTAAGAACTTTCCCGTGGCAATACTGCTGTCGGATGTTGTTGAATTCATAATTATATTCAAAGATTCGTCAGTGTACAGCGGAACGAGTACTACATTATAGTATGGTTCGGGATCTCCGTAAGTAACTTTATTCAGACGGGAATCGCTTATTGTAAGCGCGCCTGCATTCATATGATTAAGTTTGATGTCGGATATAGGCACGGATAATTTTACATTAAGCTGTGTGTCAGTTATAAATTCAACGTTTGTTACAGATGCATTTTCGAATGTATCTGCGGGAATAATGTCTTTTTTTGAAGTTGAAGCATCAAATGTATAGCCGTCGGCTGTAAGTACAACAGATACTTCTGCGTTATCTCCGTTTTTTGATACATCCGTAACTTTACCGTATATGCCTTCGGTACCCATATCAAAATCCACGCCCAGAGTCTGATTTGCCGTAGTTGCCTTGGAATCTATCAATATTGAGAGAGTATCAATGTCGTCGGCAATAGGTTCTCCGGTAGTTCCGAGAGTCAGTTCTACGGTTGTATCGTCCACCCGATCAAGTGAGGTTAAAGCAAGACCCTGTGAGTCTCCGGTCAGCTTAAATTCATCCAATTGAACGGAATCGCTGAAGATGCAGTTTTCAAGGGATACGTTAAGACGGAAATGACGTCCGTCCTGTGTAAGATGCGGATAATCTCCCCAATATGCCGACGGGGTCGTTAACTCCGTTTCTGCGCAAATTGAGATGCCTGCCGTGGTCGTATTCGCGTTCAGTATAATGCTTCCTTCAGTATACGGTATGTTCTGTTCGTTAATATCCGTCATATCGCCGGCGATATCTACAATCAGTGAATTATCGTTTTGCTTGGAGACGCCTGTAACCGTCATGTTTTCAAATGCTTCTCCGAGAGAAATGTCATTTGGTGAAATATCATTGTTGACATCAGCCGAATGTACATCTACAACTATGCTGAGAGTTTCGGCATCTTTAGGCGCCGGCTGCTCAACGGTAGCATAAGGATAATCTACGGTGATTCTGCCTGATGCGGAAGATTCCGACTTTGTTCCTTCAGGTGATACACAGATATATCCTTCCGGATTGCTTTTCCATGTTTCACGCACATAATCTGAATTTTTCTCAGGCTGAAAATAAACCGACAATGTATTATTGTTATCTCTCTCAATGCGAGATGCTTCCACTGTGCCGACTCCGTAATTAACAGACACGGTATCTGGATGAGAAGCTATATCTTCTGCAAACGAATCATTCCTTATAGTGACCTTTATCATTGATTCTTCATTTTGAAGCATATAAGGCTTAGTAACGGTAAGATAAGAGCCTGAGGAGTAATTTTTATCTCCGGGTATGCATCCGGATAGGGTTGTAAGTGATAATGTAAATGCCAGTGCCGCGAAGGTTGGATATTTTATATATTTTTTCATAAATTCCTCCATATCCTATTGGTAGCAGAAGATAAACAATCCGGATATATATCTGACGAATCAGAGAGCCGCATTTTAATGCGGTTATAAAAGGTCGAATAGGTTTAAAGCCAACATTCAAAGATTAACAAACTGTATTATAATTATACAAAACTAATTATTATTTTAAGATATTTAAAACAAACAGAGGCGAAATGGATCGTGTCTCTATGTACCGTGTAAAGTATAATATTTTTTGAAGAATTTATTAATTTTATAAATGAAAAAATAAACTTTATAACAAAGAATTATTAGTTAATTTTATATTAATATTTTATTTTTTAATTTTAATAAATATTTTTTACGCTTGTATAATTTATTTTACTTAGTTGTATAGTAAGATTTCTTATTTAGCATTATATCGGTTGAAAGGAAGTATAGATCTGAAAAATAACTGTCATGCTTATGAATAATTATGCGGTTTATCCAAGATTTAAAGTTAAAACATAAATTTATATGTACAAAAAAGCAGAGTTGTATAAAATGCGCTTGTCAATTTACTTACTAAATCAGTATAGTATATATTATCAGAATTTTACTTAATATTTACTTAATAATGACGGTGTACGTAGGTCGGTTCCATATAACGATTCAGAAGTGGTTTTGATATGAAAAAATATATACCTGCACTTTTTACCGTGCTTATTATTGTGGCAATGGTGTGTACGTCCGAATTGATAAATGAAAAAGAAGTTATCTTTCCGGAGATAGCAGCTATTGCGGTCGGCGCAATGCTTGCACCAAAATTTACATGGAACACAAGTAAGCTTAGAATATTTATTTTTATTATGCTTGCGGCGGCAATAGGAATGCTTATAGTGCTTATCGGACCGGGACCGTTGTGGCTTCAGATGATAATAGCATTTGCCGTAAGTCAGCTGCTTCTTGCATATTCAGGGACAAGTTTTGCACCCATGGCTTCGGCCGTTGTTCTGCCGGTAATGTTGCAAACGAGAACGCCGATATATCTTTTATCCGCTTTTATTTTTACCGTTGGAATATTGCTGCTTCGCATTGTTTTGGAAAGGCTTAATATACGGGAGCCTGTTACCTATAACAGGTTGGGTAAACCGGAAGACAAAGAAGAATGGCTTTTTATTTTGAAAAAGATTGCGGCGGCGTCAGCAATGATTATTGCAGCGGTTTTGCTCGGTTTGCCCTTTGCTGTTGCTCCTCCGATACTTGTTGCGTTTACGGAATTTGCGGAGAAATCTTCAAAAGCACGAAGAAAACCCGTTAAGGTTGTCATTTTGATATCCGTATGCGCTGCGGTCGGAGCAATGTCAAGATATTTATTTACAATGACATTAGGGCTTCCGTTAACATTGACGGCACTTATTGCGGCAGTTGTTATTATTGCAATTATATACGGTTTCGGCATGTTTGTTCCTCCGGCGGGAGCCATGGGAATACTTGCCATGCTTGTGCCGGAAGACGTTGTGCTTTTTTATCCGGTTATGTCTCTTGTCGGAACGGGAATATTTATGGTTATTGCCAAAGTATTTTTCAAGAAAAGGAAAATGGCGGATTAAAATAATATATTAGAATATTTTCAAAACGGATGAATGTAATGCGGTTTTGTCGATTATCTATGTGGCATTGATTATTTGTTTCACATGACAATTAATGAAATTCGCTTGCAATTTCATCCGTTTTGTATATAATATAATACATAATATATTTTACACAACACTATTTTGCGAAATCAATTATTTCAGATATAAACATGGATTTATTTAAAGGAGTACGAATATGAATATTTATGATTTTACCGTTAAAGCTCAGGACGGAAGTGATGTATCATTGGCAGATTACAAGGGCAAGCTCTTACTTGTGGTAAATACTGCAACCGAATGCGGGCTTACACCTCAATATGCGCCTTTACAGGAGATTTATGAAGAATTTAAAGATCAGGGATTCGAGATACTTGACTTCCCTTGCAACCAGTTTTTAGGTCAGGCTCCGGGAAGCGACAGTGAGATTAATGCATTCTGTACAGGTCGTTTCGGAATTACGTTCCCACAGTTTTCAAAGGTGGAAGTAAACGGCGAGAATTCGGCTCCTTTATTTAAGTGGCTTAGAGAAAATACGGAATTCGGAGGTCTTGACGATTCTCCTCTCGGCGTTGCCATCGCTGCCGAAGCGGAGAAAATGGACAGTGATTATAAGAACAACAGCAACATTAAGTGGAATTTCACAAAGTTCTTAATTGACAGAGAAGGCAACATCGTTAAGAGATTTGAGCCTACGGATATTGACAATGTAGCTGATGAAATTAAAAAGCATATTTAATATATTTTGAAGACATATTTATATTAAATTACATACAATCAGAGCGCTTTTGATGTTTTTATTCACACCGGTTATTCTAATTTTATAAAAATCAGTGATTGACAGTTAAAATTCTTAGTGCTACGATAACACCATCATATGACTGACGGATTTGTGGAGAGTACCACATGGAGTATGATCGTGATTTAAGCCGACCGTCTGGGCAAAAAAGCCCGGACTGCGTCGGCTTTTTTTATTGTTTGGAGGATAGGTTTTGGGTTTTATTCATTCTGTTGAATCTATGGGACTTGTTGACGGACCGGGGATACGTACGGTTATATTTCTTCAGGGTTGTCCCTTAAGATGTGTATATTGTCACAATCCCGACACATGGAAGATATGCGATAAAAACTCGTATGAGTTTACTCCCGAAGAACTTTTGAGCAAAATTCTCAGATTTAAATCTTACTACGGAGCCGAAGGAGGAGTTACATTTTCCGGAGGAGAGCCGTTGATTCAGGGGGATTTTCTTAAAGAATGCCTGAGATTGTGTAAAGAGAACGGGATTAATACATGCATAGATACTTCCGGGGCTGGCAACGGTGACTATGAAGATATTTTGAAATATACGGATTTGATTTTGTTCGACGTGAAACATTTTACAAGAGACGGATACAGGAATATAACCGGTGCGGAGATTGATAAAGCCGAAGAATTTCTTAATGTCTCTCAGAGATTAAATGTTCCGCTTTGGATAAGGCATGTGGTTGTACCGGGATTAACGGACGGAGACGAACATTTTAAAGAATTGGAAAAATATCTTGAGAATATAAAAAATATCAAAAAAGTGGAACTCCTGCCGTACCATGAACTGGGCGTTCACAAGTATAAAGAAATGAATATACCCTACGGACTGGAAAATATTTCTGCATTGGATCCGAATGACATTGCGGAATGGAATGAAAGACTTAATAAAACCTGTATTAAAAGATAATCATATTTTGGAGGTACTCAAATGAGCATTGATGTAAATTGCAGCGCATGGAGCGGATTCAGAACCGGAGAATGGAGACATTTGGTTAATGTAAGCAACTTTATTCAGAAGAATTATACGCCTTACACGGGAGACGATTCTTTCCTCGCTCCGATTTCCGAAAAGACATCTAAGGTCTGGGCAAAAGCAAGGGATCTTATTGTGGAAGAAGTAAAAAGGGGAATCATCGATGTTGAAGTTGATGCCGTATCCGGAATTGATAATTTTGAGCCGGGTTTTATCGATAAGGAAAATGAAGTAATAGTAGGTCTTCAGACAGACCAGCCTCTTAAACGTATCGTAAACTTATACGGAGGACTTCGTACCGCAAAGTCTGCGCTCGAGCAGTACGGATATGAACTTAATCCTGAGATTGAGAAACATTTTAAATTATACAGAAAGACTCACAACGAGGGTGTATTTGACGCTTATCCGAAGCGTACAAGACTTGCAAGAACAGCAGGTCTTCTTACGGGACTTCCGGATGCTTACGGTAGAGGCCGTCTTGTCGGTGATTACAGAAGAGTTGCGCTGTACGGAACAGATTTCTTAATTGAGGAAAAGCAGAAAGATATGGACATTCTTGACGGTCCAATGACAGACGAAAGAATAAGACTTCGCGAAGAGGTTCAAATGCAGATTCGCGCTCTTAAGGAAATGACAAGCATGGCGGCAAAATACGGCTGCGACATAACGGCTCCGGCAGAAAACGCAAAAGAGGCCGTACAGCACTTATATATGGCTTATCTTGCGGGTATTAAGGAGAATAACGGCGCAGCAACCAGCCTCGGCCGTACTTCTACATTCCTTGACATCTATATCCAGAGAGACCTTGAAAGAGGAATGATTACGGAGGATGAAGCTCAGGAATTAATCGATCAGTTTGTAATTAAGCTCCGTTTGGTTCGTCATCTTCGTACGCCCGAATACAATGAATTATTCGGCGGAGATCCTACATGGGTTACGGAGTCCATCGGAGGTATGGGAGTAGACGGAAGAACACTCGTAACAAAGAATTCTTTCCGAATCCTTCATACCCTTACTAATTTGGGTACGGCGCCGGAACCTAATCTTACAGTTCTTTGGAGCCAAAATCTTCCTGAAAACTTCAAAAGATACTGTTCCGAAATGAGTATCAAAACAGACTCAATACAGTATGAAAATGACGATATTATGCGACCTATGTACGGAGATGACTATTGTATCTCATGCTGCGTATCGGCAATGGCCGTAGGCAAGCAGATGCAGTTCTTCGGAGCCAGAGCAAATCTCGCAAAAAGTCTGCTTTATGCCATTAATGGAGGCGTGGATGAAATTAAGGGCATAAAGGCTGTTCCGGATATTGAAAAGGATAATGATGAAATACTTGATTTCTCAAAGGTTATTACTAATTACAAGAAGGTATTGTCATATGTTGCGGAATTGTATGTTGATACAATAAACATAATTCATTACATGCATGATAAATATGCATACGAAAGCAGTCATATGGCTCTGCATGATACTTTTGTGGAAAGAATCGCAGCATTTGGCGTTGCCGGGCTTTCAATAGCCGTAGACTCACTTTCAGCAATTAAGTTCGGAAAGGTGAAACCGATAAGAAATGAAGAGGGAATAGCCGTAGACTTCGAAGTATTGGGAGATTTCCCTAAGTACGGAAATGACGATGACAGAGTAGACGATATGGCAGTTGAAATAGTTTCATATTTCTCTGCAGAGTTAAAGAAACATCCTATGTACAGAGATGCAAAGCATACACTTTCCGCACTTACGATTACAAGCAACGTAATGTACGGCAAGAAAACCGGCTCAACTCCGGACGGCAGAAAGGCGGGAGAGGCATTTGCTCCGGGAGCTAATCCTATGCATGGCAGAGATATGAACGGTGCGCTTGCATCACTTAATTCAGTTGCAAAGATTCCTTACAGAAACGTATGTCAGGACGGCGTATCAAATACATTTTCCATTGTCCCTAATGCACTTGGTAAAACGGACAGTGACAGAATAGCAAATCTTGTTTCAATCCTTGACGGTTATTTCGTTCAGGGAGCTCATCATCTCAATGTAAATGTGTTAAACAGGCAACTTCTTCAGGATGCCATGGAGCATCCGGAAGAATATCCTACACTTACAATCAGGGTATCAGGCTATGCGGTAAACTTCAGCAGACTCAGCAAAGAGCAGCAGCTTGAAGTAATAAAGAGAACATTCCACGATGCAATTTGATACGGAAAATATTAAAACATAACCTCAATAAAAACGAAAAGTCCGTTATATGCAAAACGGCAAAATATGATTAGCAGCAGTAAAAAACAGGGTTTAAAACCATTAATCAAAATTAATAAGTAAAAAGCAAGACGGCGGTACAATGTTTCACGTGAAACATTGTACCGCCGTCTTGTATTAGGGCGACAATCTGCGGGAAATCATGAATCATCGATTTAAAATTCTTTATTTCATAAATCGCCGCTTATTATTTCAACAGCATTATCTTCAATAAGAGTTTCACAGTGTTCCCGAATATACGGTACCTGGAGTTTATCCGAATGAAGAAGCGTGCCGTCTCTCATGAGAGCGGCAATACAACTGTTGAATGCCGAAATGTCAGGCGCCGATGCCGATAATATAAGAATATATTTATTTCCGGGCGTAAGGTACAGAGAGCTTGAAAATCTCGTATTATCCCATGAATTAAGCCTTTTTATGGCATTTTCAATATCCTTAATCGAATTGAATTTACCGCCTACCGTCTTTTTGTAATTACTCTCTTTAAGCTCTTCCATTTTATTCTTCATAAAATCAATTTTATCAAGAGCCGAATCTGATGAATTTAATACGGTTCCCAGTTCGTCTCCGATATTTTCCAGGAAATCAAGATAATCTCCGAGTCTTATATCGCCGTCGGTTTCATCGAGTAATTCATTCGGAATACTTTCTCTTAATCTTGAAAATGTCTCTTTGAAATTGGATGTTATTGAGGAAGTATCGTCTTCCTCCTGTTTGCTTTCAGGCTTTTGAAGTTCGGAAATAGTATCCTCCGCTGCCTGATTCGGATTTGCGTTATTTAAGTAGTCTCCGTCGTAAAGACTGTCCAAAGAGAAAGAGCGGAAGGAGCTATCGGAAAACATGTCGGAATAGTTGTTTTCGTTATTTTCGATAAAGGCTGTCCCGTCATTTTTATTTATATAATCGAAATCCCCGGGATCTGTTGTATCGGCGCCGTTCATATCATTATTAAGTGAATCGTTTGTGACTTTATTGTTCACATAACCGTTAAGTGAACCGTTTGCGTCTGTTTTATTCACACTGCCGGCAATTGAGCCGGTTACATTGAAATTATTAACGTCAGCGGAAGTTAATCCGGCTGCACCGGGAACGAACAGATCCGGAGTTGAAAAATTCACTATATTTCGGGAATGCTCATTTACGGCATCTTCATATCGTTTTCTTGCTTCGGCATCGGAGTTAATATACTTTACGACTTCGCTTGCTATATATCCCTTTGCGGATGACAATTCCTCAGTCAGATACAATTCGATATCTTCTCTTGATATATACTCTTTTATGATATTTATAAAATCGGCCTTGAAATACTTATCCGAATCTTCTGACAGTGAGTCGGACAAAAATGAGACAACAAGTTCAAATATTAATCTTTGTTTCAGTTTTTCGACACTGTCTGAAAGATATTCGGTAACTTCGCTTAAAACCCGGTTAAGATAATTATATGCACCTGCCGTTGAACTGTTTAATGAATATCTTAATGTCGCTCCGTTGTATTCCGGAGTAAGATCTATATATTCAACGCATTGAACGGGCAGATTATATTCCTTTGCAATCTCATCCCGAACCGTAAGCGTCAAATCAAAAAAATTCTGTACGGCTTTATCTTTTAGCTTTTCATCGGTAACCGCATCTTCGCTTACGTTTAAACCGTATTCTTCAAGTTCGGAGCTGTTGAGAAAGCAGGTAACTTCGCTTTCTGATACTTTATTGATTTTCATATATGCACCTTTATAAGATAGTATAATGTTTTAATATAGTTATATTATTATAAGACTTTTTTGTATTGTATGCTTGTCTTTTTATTAATATAATTAAATCCCGACGGATTTCCCCTTTCTCCGTCGGGATTATGCGATAGGAAATCACATTATAAGTGATAATTAACAGGTGCGGGCAGTCATCTTTTCACAAATAATTAATCAAATAAATCAAAACTTCAAAATGTGTCATTATATTACTGAATACGATTATAAGTTGGGAATATGGTTTATTAAGGAATATAATTATTATTGAATATGTGAACAGATTAATGTCTTTAGATCAGTATCTGCAATCTATTGTATTAATAAACGGCAGATAAATATTTTTAAATTAAAAAATGGTATGAATGTCGCATAATACCGACATTTGTAAAATGATAAACAATGGGGATACATCACCTCCGGTGATGACTGCCTGTTTGTAATTTATCATAATCGAACAAATTTTTCAATAACTTTATTTATGGTATACTTAAAATAAATCGTAAATATTAAAATATGTTTAATATAAATTAATTCAACGCGAAATAATGCACTTTATTATGTGACTTGCATAATAAAGCGTCAGACATATCAAAACGAAAATAACATACATTAAAACTAAAAAACACGGAATAATATATTTGGAGAGCGTCATGGATGACAGATACAGAACCGGCGGGAAATACAAAAAAAACGGCAAAAAGAAAGTTATTATAGGCATGGTTTCCGCAGCGGCGGCCGTTATAGCCGTTGTCGCGGTGTTTTTTGCGCTTAAAGGAAATAATAATGAGAGGATGGATCCGGTTAAATATTTTAAACAGAATATTAACGGAGAAAGTGAGACAATATTGGTGTCTGAAGGTAATACGGATGACAGTTTAAGAGGACTTAAAAAGGACGGTACGATTTATATTCCGCAAAAATATGTGGCGGATAATATTGATTCAAGGTTTTATTACGATTCGGAATCATCCTCGGTGCTTTACACCGACGGGGTAGGGACAATGGTCCTTGCTCCGGGAAAGACGGAATATAAAACCACGAACGGTGAATCAAAAAATGCCGATATAGCTCCGGTTACGGAAGAAAACGGAACAATATATATAGATATGGCGTTTATCAAGCCTTATGTGGACGGAACACTTGAGAGCTTTGACAACCCAAACAGAGTTGTTTATCTCAAGGGAGACACATCATCGGAGGTTAAGTCAGACGATGTTGTAAGATATTATGCGGGTCCGAAGAGTGACATATTGACAAACGTATCATCCGGAGACAGAGTTGTAAGGCTTGAAGAAGAGGGAGATTATACAAAGGTTCAAACTAAGGACGGATTTCAGGGATATATAAGAACTTCGTCTTTGGGAGATGCCGAAAACGCACCGATTAAGAGAGCGGATATTGACAGAAATAATCCTCACAAGAAGTTTGACGGAAATATAAGCCTCGGATTTGTGCAAGTTACAAACGATGCGGCAAACAACAATGTATTATCAACGGTAAAAGATACAAAGGGAGCCGTAAATGTAGCGGCCCCCACATGGTATGCATATGCCGACAGCAACGGAACGATAAGTGATTTATCATACGAGGCGGTGGTAAGCTCCCTTCACGATTCAAATGTTCAGGTGTGGCCTGTCGTAAGTGATTTTAAGTATGATGTTGACGTGGAGAAGCTGTTAAGCTCCAAGAGACTCAGACAGAGAATGATAAACCGTCTGGTATCGGATGCGGTGGACATGAACTATGACGGTATAAATATTGATTTTGAAAAAATAACAAGTTCAAGCAGTGACGATTATCTCCAATTTATCAGAGAATTATCATTGGAACTGAGAAAGAACGGTAAATATCTGTCCGTAGACGTCTATCCGATAGAAATCTATAATGCATTTTATAATCCGGAAGAAATAGGCAATTATGCGGATTATCTTGTGGTTATGAACTATGACGAACACTATGGCGGTTCCGAAGAAGCCGGTCCCGTATCATCAATGGGATTCGTAAAGAGAAATCTTGAAAGACTGAGTCAGCACGTTTCTTCAGAGCAAATAATAAACGCTCTTCCTCTTTATACGAGACTTTGGAAGGAAAGCAACGGCAAGTTAAGCAGCGATGCCGTAAGCATGGTTGAATCACAGTCGATAGTTAAAGAGTCGGGGGCTTCTCCGGTATATGACAGCGATGCGGGAAGCAATTATATAGAATATAAAGACAATTCGGGAGCCACATGTAAAATGTGGATAGAAGACAAGGATACTTTGGGAAAGAAGATAGATTTGACGAAAGATAACAACGGCGGAGGCAACACCAACGTGGCATATTGGAGATTGGGTCTTGAAGATGAAAGTGTATGGCAGGTTGTAGGTGAAAAGCTCTTCTCTTGGGGTAATCAATGATGGATACAATATATGAGAAAATCACGGACGATGATAATAAAAATGACGAAATAATCAACAGAGCGGCGGATATTCTGAAGAAAGGCGGACTTGTTGCGTTCCCGACGGAAACGGTTTACGGAATAGGCGGGGATGCATTAAACCCGGAAAGCAGCAGAAAGATATACAAGGCCAAGGGCAGACCGAGCGATAATCCTCTTATAGTACATATAGGAAACAGGAATCAGATAGACGGCATTGCAGAAGAGTTCCCGGAGAAAGCGGAATTGCTTGCGGAAAGATTCTGGCCGGGACCGCTTACCATGGTATTAAAGAAAAAGTCCTGTGTACCGCCTGAAACAACGGGAGGACTTGAAACTGTCGCAGTCAGAATGCCTGCCCATAAAGTTGCGAAAAAGCTCCTTTCGTCAGGCATATACATAGCTGCTCCCAGCGCCAACACATCGGGCAAGCCAAGTCCGACAAAGGCAGGATACGTATATGAAGATCTAAACGGCAGGATTGACATGATCATTGAAGACGATACAGTAAATATCGGGGTTGAATCCACAATCATAGATATGACAAAGGATGTACCAGTGTTGCTTCGTCCGGGACATATAAGTCGGGAAGACATAGAGGAAATAATAGGGCACATAGATGTGGATAAGACCATAGCCGGAGTTGCTAATTATAAGAAAGCCGATAAAAACACAAGGCCTCTTGCTCCAGGGATGATGTACAGGCATTATGCGCCGGATGCCTCGCTTGTCCTTGTGGATTCGGATAACAAGGGCGGCCTGTCAGTGGCGGAGAATATTGTAAAGCTTTCCATGGCGGACGCTGCCCGCAATAAAAAAACGGTTATATTGACTACGGATGAGAATACGAATGTTTACAGGAAACTGATATCGGAAGCAAATGTGCCGGAGAATGGAGTTTTGTTCATAAATGGCGATGAATTTATCAAAACTTTATCAGATATTAGTAACAATATTTTGATTTATGTTGTATCATTAGGTAATAGGAGTGATCTCTCGAGTATAGAACACAACCTGTTTACGGCGCTCAGATTATGTAATGACATAGAAGCCGAGAGTATATATTCGGAGACATTTGACACAGATAAACAGGGATTGGCCGTTATGAATCGTTTGATTAAGGCGGCAGGGGATAAAATAATTAAAGTATGAATGTAATTAACAGAATTGTATTCGTAAGTGAAACGGACACGGATATAGGGCCCATGGCTGTTACAATTCTTGAAAAGCTGCTTGATTTAAAAGAGAGAAAGCTTATTGTGGAATCGAGAGGTTTAATAGTTTTGTTTCCCGAGCCATGTAATTCCAAGGCCGTTACTGTTGCCAGAGAAAGACTTATGGATATGCCGAGCCATTTTTCAAGACAATTGACGGAGTCGGATTTTTCGGAGGATACGGTTGTTCTGACTGTTAATAAGGATGAGAAGGATCGAATATATCGGGACTTTGAAAATGCAATTAATGTTTTTACACTTTCGGAATATGCCAGAATTCCGGAAAAAGAAATTCCTAATCCGATAGGTAAAGATGAAGATGAATACAGGCTGTGTTTTGACGAATTATACAGCGTTGTGTTTAAAGTTGCGAGTGAATTAAATGAAGCAGACAAGAAGGAGAAGTCATGATTATAGCAATAGGAAGCGATCACGGTGGTCTTAAATTAAAAACGGAAATAGTTAATCATCTCAAAGAGAGAGGATTTGAAGTGTCGGATAAGGGATGCAACTCGTTTGACTCATGCGATTATCCGGATTATGCGGCGGCGGTAACGGATGCGGTGGTCGGAAAAGAAGCCGATTTGGGCATTCTTGTATGCGGTACCGGAATAGGAATGTCAATGGCTGCCAACAAGGTGCACGGAATAAGAGCCGCACTTTGCGGAGACTGTTTCAGTGCACAGGCAACAAAAGAACATAACAATGCCAATGTATTATGTCTCGGAGAAAGAGTTACCGGTCCGGGGCTTGCATTAAAGATTGTGGATATATTTGTTGATACTCCGTTTTCAAATGAAGACAGACATATTAGAAGGATAGATAAGTTTGATAAGTGATAAGAGATCGGATTACATTACATGGGACGAATATTTTATGGGTGTTGCCAAGCTGTCTGCACTCAGGTCGAAAGACCCGCATACACAGGTCGGAGCATGTATAGTAAGCGATGACAATAAGATATTGTCCATGGGTTACAACGGGCTTCCTATCGGTTGTTCCGATGATGATTTCCCATGGGTAAGAGAAGGTGCACCTTTGGAAAATAAATATTTATATACTGCTCACAGCGAACTTAATGCCATTCTTAATTACAGGGGCGGCAATCTGGAAGGGGCCAAGATTTATGTTACGCTGTTTCCGTGCAATGAATGCACAAAGGCAATCATTCAGGCGGGAATAAAAACAATAGTATATGAGAGAGACCTGTATCCGGATTCAGATTCCGTTATTGCGGCAAAGAGAATGCTCGACGCGGCAAAGGTCAGATATTATATGTATAACGGTTCCGGCAGAAAAATAAACATGGAATTGTGATTAGGAGGACATTTTGAATATTCGTGACAGACTTGCAAATATTAATTCGGTTCTTCCGATACTTGTATTTGCCGAACTTATATATTTGGCGGCAGGGGAAATAATCATATTATTTACTCCGCTTGATAAGCTTACATGTATGATTGGGTTTGCCATCGGAGTAGGACTTGCAATGTTTTCATCCATACAAAATGCCATGATGTTAAACAGGACCGTAACTGCGGAAAAGGTCACAAGGAGCGGCGTTGTATGGGGATACATAATCAGACTTGCAGTGTTTGGAGCGGTTGTGGCCATAGCTTTCTTTACGCGGTTTGCCGATCCGGTTGCAATTCTGATCGGGCTTTTGTCCGTGCAGGCAGGCGTATATTTTGTACCGTTTGTTAAAGAAAAATCCGCTGATAAGAATAAAACAGATGAGAATAAAATAGATGAGAAGAAGCTATAAAAGTTTATATAGAAGGATGAACAAAGGACAGGGGAAGAACGGCAAAAGGAAGCCGGTCTTTCTGGTCCTTATTTTAATTATTGCGGCTGTTGCAGTGACTGCGATATTTTTATTTAAAAGCAACATTATTAATTTTTCAAGAAAAGACGGAATAGTTGCGGTTGCGGGAGAAGTGAACATTGAAACCGCCGAAAGAAACCCTACGGTTACCTTTAAAACCGCCAAGGGAAACGCTTACAACAAAATAACCGGCGTATCGGGAAATAATTTTGCGTTTGAAAATGACATAAACACATACTCCCCACTTGATACCGACAGAAAACAGCGTATAAGTATTGACGTTGATAAGAACAGCATAAAAAGTATTTCATATGAAGTGAGAAGGATATCAGACGGATCACTGATGGAGAAGACAGATGTCTCATATACTTCAAACGGCGGAAATACGGATGCGGAGCTGAATATAAAGAATCTGCTCAATCCCAATGAAAAGTATCAGCTGCAAATCAGGGTGGAATATACGGATAAAACGCTTTATTATAATACGCTTATCGAAAACAGAGGTTCGGCATACCTTGATGAAAAAATAGCGTTTGTCAATTCCTTCAGCGACAATATATATGATTCCGCAAAGGAAAAAGAGGTCTTTTCATATCTTGCGCCCAAATCGGGAGTTGATATAACAAATTATGCCGTGGCGGACATATTTTCGCCTACATCGCTTGTTACATGGAATACTTTGAATCCTAAAAAAGTTTCACGTGAAACACCGACAGTGATCGCCGTGGATGACAATTCGACAAGGATGACCATGAGTTATCCCATATCATTAACGGGATCGGACGGCAAGGAAAAGAGAATTGTGGTAAATGAGTCATATACGGTAAGGATGATGGCAAACGGTAAGGTAAATCTTATTAACTATCAGAGAAGAGCCGAAGAAACATTACTTCCGGACTCGGTAAGCGTAAGCAATAACTCTTTGCTTTTAGGATTTAATTATTCGTCGGCAGTTGAAGGAAGTTCAAGCCGAAACGGCAGATTTACCGCATTTAAAAACGGCGGAAATCTGTGGCTTGCGGATAACGGCGGAAAGCTGAGCGAAATATTTACATTTGACGTAAATGAATCAAATAACAGTGATTTGAATACCACCATAAAGGTTGACGATAAGGGATATATACAGAGCTGTGAAAGATCATATGGAATAAATATAATAAATGTCACGGATGACGGAAAGGTTACGTTTGCCGTATATGGTACGCAAATGGCGGGAGAACACGCCGGCGAAACGGGTATTGCGTTATTTAATTATGACGGCAGTGTGCTGAAAGAGGTTGTATTCGTTAAATCAAACGCAAACTTAAACGAATTGAAAGTGCAGGCGGAATCAAGTTATTTAAATGATAATAACCTGTACTATGTAGTATCGGGAAATACCATGTACGCAATTAATACCGACAGCCATAACTCCGACGCAGTACTGACCGACATTCCGGATGGTAAGTTTTCGGCAAGCGGAGACAGATCTGTTATAGCATACGACGGAGCCAAAAACGCTTCGGGGTATGTAACCGAAATTAAACTGTATAACCGGAACAGGGAAACGGCAAATACGGTTACGGCGGGAGAAGGCGAAACCGTAAAAACAATAGGATATATAGGCAGCGATTTCGTATACGGAGTAGCGGATGTATCCGATATAATCGATGACAAGGTATATTTTAAGAAATTTATAATTATTGACGCCGAAGGCAATCAGGTAACTTCTTATGAAAGTAACGGTATGAGATATGCCGACCCTGCCATAAGCGCCAACGACCTGTCCTTTGACAGATATAATAAAAACGGCAATACATATAATAAAATCGATAACAATAAACTGATTGGAAAAAACATGGCGGGAAGTGCCGGATATACAGTATCATTTGACGCCGGAAACGCGTCAAATACATACAGAAAGCAGCTGTATATGACATTTACCAACGGACTAAACTTCAGCGGCAACGCAGACGCCGTTAAAGAATGGAAATACATGCAACCGGACACGGCCGTGTTAAATAATAAATAATCACATTACTACGAGGTGAATATGTCGGATAAATCGGAAAAAGGTAAGTTTAAGAATTATATAAAAATCAGAGGAGCGTCGGAGCATAATCTTAAAAATGTGGATGTTGACATCCCGAGAGACGCGTTAGTGGTTCTTACCGGACTTTCGGGTTCCGGAAAGAGCTCTCTTGCGTTTGATACGGTATATGCAGAGGGCCAGAGAAGATACATGGAATCGCTGTCTTCATACGCAAGACAATTCCTCGGTCAAATGGAGAAGCCTAAGGTAGAGTCAATAGAGGGGCTGTCTCCTGCCATATCAATCGACCAAAAATCAACTAACAGAAATCCCCGTTCCACCGTGGGTACCGTGACCGAAATATATGATTATCTCAGACTGCTTTATGCAAGAATCGGTATTCCGCACTGTCCTAAATGCGGAAGAAAAGTGGAAAAACAGACAGTTGATCAGATGGTGGACGAGATTATGACTCTTCCGGAGAGAACAAAGATACAGATTCTTGCGCCGGTGGTGTCAGGGAGAAAGGGAGAGCATCAGAAAGTATTTGAATCTGCACGAAAGTCAGGATTTGTAAGAGTTATTGCAGACGGAATACAGTACGACCTCAGCGATGAGATAAAGCTTGATAAAAACAAAAAGCACAACATTGATATAGTTGTGGACAGACTTATTATCAAAGAAGGACTTGAAAAGCGATTGACGGATTCAGCGGAGACTGCTCTTAAACTCGCAAACGGCATAATGGATGTGGATGTTGCGGATTCCGATAAATTAAAATTCTCTCAGAGCTTTGCATGCGCAAATTGCGGAATAAGCATAGATGAAATAGAGCCGAGAAGCTTTTCGTTTAATAATCCTTTCGGAGCATGCCCGGACTGTTTCGGTCTCGGTTTTAAAATGGAATTTGATGAAGACCTTCTCATTCCGGATAAGAATTTAAGTATAAGCGAGGGTGCGATTGCGGCAATGGGATGGCAGTCCGCAACGGATAAAAAAAGCTTCTCCGGCGCAATACTTGCAGCATTGGCGGAAGAATACGGATTCAGTCTTGAAACTCCGTATAAGGATTATCCCGACTCTGTAAAGAATATTATTATTAACGGAACGGGAGGAAAAGCCGTAAAAGTAAAATATCAGGGACAGAGAGGATTCGGAATATATGATATTAAGTTCGAAGGTCTGATAAGAAATATGGAGCAGCGTTACAGAGAAACCGCCTCCGATACGATGAAACAGCAATATGAAACATTTATGAGAATCACGCCGTGTAAATCATGTAAGGGGCAGAGATTAAAACCGAGTTCATTGGCCGTAACCGTTGCGGATAAGAACATATATGAAATGACGACGCTTCCGATAGAGGATTTGGCGGCCTTTATAAAGAGTATAAATTTTTCGGAAAGGGAGCTGTCAATCGGCGAAGAAATCATAAAAGAGATAAATGCCAGACTTGACTTCCTGATAAATGTGGGGCTGGATTATTTATCACTTTCAAGATCGGCGGGGACTCTCTCCGGGGGCGAGGCTCAGAGAATCAGACTTGCAACACAAATTGGTTCGGGACTTGTGGGAGTTGCATATATACTGGATGAACCGAGTATAGGTCTCCATCAGAGAGATAATGACAAGTTAATAGGCACACTTACGCATCTTAGGGACCTTGGCAATTCCGTTATTGTGGTTGAACATGACGAAGATACCATGTATGCGGCGGACTGGATAGTGGATATCGGTCCCGGAGCGGGAGAACACGGCGGAGAAGTTGTTGCGGAGGGAACGGCAGAGGATATAAAGAAAAACAAAAACTCCGTTACGGGCGCATATTTAAGCGGCAGACTTGCAATCCCGATTCCGGATAAAAGAAGAGAGCCAGCCGGCTTTATAAGCATTAAAGGAGCCAAAGAAAATAATCTTAAAAACATAAATGTTGACATTCCTCTCGGCGTTATGACATGCGTAACAGGCGTATCGGGCTCGGGCAAAAGTTCTCTTGTAAATCAGATATTATATAAGGCGCTTGCAAAAAGTCTTAACAGAGCGTATACGATTCCGGGAAAATATAGAGAAATCATCGGTACGGAAAATCTCGATAAGGTTATAAATATCGACCAGTCCCCTATAGGAAGGACACCGAGATCCAATCCTGCCACATATACGGGAATATTTGACATAATAAGAGATCTGTTTGCGGCTACCACGGAGGCGAAGGAACGAGGATATAAAAAAGGCAGATTCAGTTTTAATGTTAAAGGCGGCAGATGCGAGGCATGCTCCGGCGACGGAATAATCAAAATAGAGATGCACTTTCTGCCGGATGTATATGTTCCGTGTGAAGTATGCCACGGAAAAAGATATAACAGAGAAACCCTTGAAGTTAAGTACAAGGGTAAAACAATTCACGATGTGTTGAACATGACGGCTGAAGAGGCTCTCGAATTCTTTGAAAATGTTCCTTCATTGAAGAAAAGAATAGAAACGATAAATGAAGTGGGTCTCGGATATATAAGACTCGGGCAGTCTTCCACCGAACTTTCGGGAGGTGAGGCACAGAGGATGAAGCTGGCGGCGGAATTGGCGAAGAAGAGCACCGGAAAAACCATATATATATTGGATGAGCCTACAACGGGACTGCATTTTGCGGATGTCCACAAACTGACGGATATATTGCAAAAACTTACGGACGGCGGAAATACGGTTGTGGTAATCGAACACAATCTGGATGTGATAAAAACGGCGGACTATATTATTGATATGGGTCCGGAAGGCGGAAGTAAGGGAGGCACCGTGGTATGCGCGGGAACGCCGGAGGAAGTGGTAAAGGAACCTGAGAGTTATACGGGCAAATATTTGAAAAAATATTTAACACGATAATGGTTTTAAAAATGCTTATAGCAGTAAATTAAATAAGAGCATTTAGGCATATGTTTATGTGCAGATGTGCAATTGAATAATTTTGCAATATAATATTATGTTATAAAAAATCTTGCAAAAAATTAAATTAGTTGTTAGATTTATAAAGCAAAGAAACAGGAGATTTGACAACAATAGGAGGAACACAAATGTCAATCGTAAGACCGGATGATATGAAAAGAATCAATACGCCTGAACTGGCAAAAAAGTTTATCGAAGAGCAGGTAGTTAAGATTAAAGAGCAGGTTGGAGACGGTAAGGTGCTTCTTGCCCTCTCGGGCGGAGTTGACTCATCGGTTGTGGCCGCGCTTTTAATTAAGGCGATTGGCAAAAATCTTGTATGTGTTCACGTTAATCACGGACTTCTCAGAAAAGGGGAGCCTGAGCAGGTAATAAATGTATTCGGAAAAGAATTAAACGCAAATCTCGTATATGTTGACGCGACAGACAGATTTCTTGACAAGTTAAAGGATGTTGCGGATCCTGAACAGAAGAGAAAGATAATCGGAAATGAATTTATTGAAGTATTTGCCGAAGAGGCAAAGAAGCAGGAAGGTATCCAATTCCTTGCACAGGGCACTATTTATCCCGACATTCTTGAAAGTGACGGAATAAAATCACATCACAATGTGGGGGGACTTCCGGAAGAACTTAATTTTGAACTCGTTGAGCCTGTGGCACTTCTCTATAAAGATGAAGTAAGAACGGTCGGTAAGGAACTCGGACTTCCCGATTCAATGGTATTCCGTCAGCCGTTCCCGGGACCGGGACTCGGCGTTCGTTGTCTCGGTGCGATTACAAGAGACAGATTGGAAGCCGTAAGAGAATCAGATGCCATTCTCAGAGAAGAGTTTGCAGCAGCCGGTCTCGAAGGCAAGGTATGGCAGTATTTTACGGTTGTGCCTGATTTCTATTCGGTAGGTATAACGAAGGACGGCAAGAGAAGCGACGCGTGGCCTGTAATTATCAGGGCTGTTAATACAACGGACGCCATGCAGGCTTCCATCGAGAGAATCGATTATGACGTGTTGGATAAGATAACTCAAAGAATTACTTCCGAGGTTGAAGGTGTTAACAGAGTATTGTATGACATAACACCGAAGCCAACGGGAACGATTGAGTGGGAATAATGTACAATATTAAAGGGAAATATGGTTTATTGTCTTTCGGGCAAAAAAATGTATCGTCAACAATAAAATAAAAAGTATCAGAGACCATAAGATGAGTCCAAGTTTTCCTCATCTTACGGTCTCTTTTATTTCATAGTAGCCGAAAGCCTTGTAGAATCAATGTTTTATGAATTATGAGAAAGAATTTAAGCAAGAGCAGCATATATTGCTTTTGATTGTTCAAGGGCAGTCACCTTTATCTATAAGAGGATAGAAGAGTTTGTCCGTGAGGGAATAAAGGGTGAGTGCATTTGGACACCAGTATTCAGTAAAAATGACATGGATGCATTGAAGGATGAATCTGATGATTTACTAAAAGAAGATGGAACAGTAGCAGAAGAGAATGAGGGTGTTAAGTTGGTCGTAGATAAACAGATTTCTGCTAATGACATACGAGCAAGAATACTAAGATTACCGAAACGGTTTCTAATTTGTTACAAGATGATGCACATAAAGTTAAAGTGATATTTAATAGAATGGAACCTAAAGAATTAACAATAGCGAAGAATAGAGGATACCTTGCGGGTGTAACGGATTTATATAAGGAATCTGGATTAATTGCTGAAGATGGTTCGTACAATTCGTGTAAGGCAATATGGAAATTCTCGGAGGATAAAATAGACATTATTATAAAGAAGCACTGATAGATGAGAGATTTTGATGAATGGCTTAGTAAATTTTGTGCCAGTATTTCTAGTTACGATTATTACATAGATTTTGATAAGGTAGTTAAGAATGTTGAAGAAATCAAGGTGGAATTGAATATTCTGAATACACTCATTGGTTCGAAAAATATTGAAGAGGACTTTGAAAAGATAGTGACAAAATATCCGGAAACATTACAGTGAATTCCGTTACTTCTTGCAGTACGAGGATATGAAATATATGCACAGGATGAAGATGGTGCATTTTTGTATAACTTCAAGAAGATGAATTATAGTGTGGAGCAGTATGAGATCTTCATGAGTAAGACAGGGCTGTTTGATATGATTGCAAATCATTTGGTGAACAACTTCGTAGATTATGCTTTGGTTATTGAAACAGGATTGGATTCTAATGGGCGTAAGAACGGGGGCAGTCATCAGATGGAAAACTTGGTTGAGAAATACATAGTGGCAGCAGGCTTTAAGAAGGATGTAAACTATTTCAAAGAAATGTACTTAAGGGATATTGAAAAAATTGGACATTGACTTATCAGCACTTTCTAATCAGGGTAAAGCTGCTAAGAGATTCAATTTTGTAATCAGAACGGATAAGATGATTTATGGTATTGAGACAAACTTCTATAGTGGTGGTTTAAAACTCAATGAAACTGCAAGGATTTATAAAATGCTTTCGCAGGAGGCAGATACCATAGATGGATTTACATTCGTCTGGTTTACGGATGGAATAGGTTGGAAAAGTGCGAGAGGTAAATATTTGAGGTCTTGGATACGATTTATAGTATTGATGATATGGAGAAAGGGATAATGTTAGAATTATTTTTGTGATAGAAGGGATGGACATATGAAATATTATTATGATGTAGTGCTTTCTTTTGCTGGTGAAGATAGGGAATATGTGGAAGAATATGCGGATATATTGACAGTACTTGGAATTAAGGTCTTTTATGATTCGTATGAGCAAGATGTATTATTGGGGAAAGATTTATATACTTTTCTCGCAGATATATATTCTAATAAAGCGAGATATGCAATTTTTTTTGTATCGCAGCACTATGTTAAGAAATGTTGTACTAAGCATGAGTTTAAATTCATTAATGAAAGAATGTTTAATAGTGAAACGGAGTATTTGTTGCCTGTTTTTTTAGATGATACAAAGTTTTGTGGTATTTCGGAAACGCAGGGATACTTGACCAATAAAACACCTTATGAAGTAGCTGTCATGTTCGCAAAAAAGATAAATAAGGATATTGACGTAGAGTTAATGAAGGGTGAATTGCAACAGAGTCTTCCAACATACGAGATTACAGTTAGGGGGGAGAAATGTTCGGTTTTATAGTGCAGTGGAAGAATTTGATGCAGAGTATCCGCTTTCGTTTTTAATGGAATTGTATAAATTAGATATATTGTATGATTTATTTATTTTACCAGCGATTGTACCGAATTAAAGCTAAATAAAAGTTGCCATTGATTTTTGGGAAAGTAAAGATATAATTAAAATGTCTATAGGTGATAACTTATTAGATATACCAGTATCTATTTCGGATGTGGAAGAATAGTATAATAGCATTTCATTGGGTTTGGCTCGGGGTTTGTTTCTGTTATTCTACATCTGAAGATAACAGAAATTTTTTATTTTAAAGGAGATGTGGTTTATGAAACAAATCAAATTAAAAGCAAAAGAATTTAAGAAAATGGCAGATCCGAATGTACCAGATGGTAAACATGTGAAATATGTTTGCTATGTACAAGCCAAGAGTATTCCTCAAGAATTGGATCAATGGATGGGCACAAATCCAAGAGAACAAAAAATGACAACAAATGTAGCAATTAAAATTAAGAATAGTTTGGCGGATAATTCTAATTTTCATGAATTGAATAGAGGGATTGTTATGTCTGCTGAAAAAGCTAAATGGGATAATCAAACTGAGGAATTGATACTATGGCTAGATGATCCAGAGGTGCACGGTAATATTGATGGCGGTCATACTCTTAGGGCTATTCTTGATGCAAAAAGTAAAAACACCTTATCTGCGGATAGATATGTATTTATGGAAATTATAGTTGGTTTAGATAGTCCGGTGGAACTTGCTGCGGCTAGGAATACATCAGTACAAGTGGATTTAAAGTCAATAGTAGAATTGGAAAACAGTTTTGAGGTAATTAAAGATGCATTTAAAGATTTGCCTTTTGCAGACAGAATACAATATAAAATGAATGAACATTACAATGATAGTAACATTTCTGAAATAGATGTGCGTGAAATTATTGCTATTATGATTATGTTTAGTCAGGAGATTTATCCGTTTAAAACATCACAAGGTGTATTATCTGAGATGCAACCAATTCAATGTTATTCGGGTAAAGAGGCTAGTTTAAGAAAGTTTTTGAACTGTAATACTGTTGATGTGAAAAAGCAAAAAACAAACAGAGAACAGATGGTACAAAAAATGACATCTGTTATTCCAGATATATTTCGTTTATGGGAAGAAGTTGAAACGACATTTGCAACAGTTTCTGGACAAGCAGGAAAACGATATGGAACAAGAAAATATTCCAAGTTCCATAATGGCGATGTGGTAGGTAAGTCTTTTTTTGAAGAAAAAGATTTGAGTTATATTGTACCAAAAGGTATTATGTATCCAATAGTAGGGGCATTTAGAGCTCTGATTTTGACAGATGAGGAAAGTGGAGAATACTATTGGAAAAAGAATCCGCTTGATGTGTGGCAAGTTATTGGATCAAAGTTGGTTACGATTTTACTTGATGAAAAGACAGAAAATCCTGATATGCTTGCAAAGAATAGCAATTTATGGAGTAATTTATTTAAAGAAGTATATATATATGCATATATGTAGAACTACTACTGACAACAAAATGACAATATAATCTTTTGAAAATCTATGCAATAGATAGAAATTATCCAAAACTCCAGAAATTTTGCCGTTATAACCATCAAAAAACACCACAAAACAACTTTGCAAAGAGGAGTGGGAATAAATTGAAAAACTCTGAAAACCCAGTAATATCAAGTGTTTCAAGGTTTTCAAAGAGCCCGTTGATAAGATTTTGATAAGATTCTGCTCGGTACCCTTTATCGCGTGTATCGAGTGGTTTGTGAGTAAAAAGTAATATCTTGTGGCTTGCAAAAACACCATATTAACATTAACCCCGTACTGACGGATTGAAGTCAGTACGGGGTTTTGTCGTTTGCAATTATTTTAATTTATCCTTAAAAGTTTCAACAATAGCATCGCTGAGATTCTGTGACGGCACTTTTACAAAACCGGAAGCTTCATTATACTTCGGATAATTGTAACGCCACTTGTCATATTCGTCACGATTGTATTTTCGGAATACTTAGCTTTATTTAAAATCTAATTTCCCTTCATTCGAATATAACTCCTTATAATGGCGTGTTTTTCAATGACTAATTATTGCCATTTGCTATCAACAGCAGTCCATTTTCCTTCAAATTCTTTATTTTCAACCGCCGCCATAAACGGCTCTATCAAAAATGCTTTGATAGTTTTCAGCACTGTGTTAAAATCATAGATTTTAGTATCAATCTTTCTGCAAAATGCTTTCCATTTCTTTTGCATTGCATCATTTTCGGCAAAAGCCATAACCTGCTCAAATTGTTCCATCGTAAAGGCGTGTCCACGATTTTCAAAAGTCTTTTTAAGTGATTTTGTCAGCGTTTCACCGTCAAAATCAAATTTATTGGCAAGATAGTAAATATCATAATAATCTTTCATTCGGCTTGAAAATTCCATTAAATCGAGAATTGCATCAAGCTTTTCGGCAATTGTCGTTTCCAACGAATATGTATTTACCGTCGGAGAAGTGAAATTGTCAAGCTGTGTAGGAAATTTTCGCTTTTCCTGTTTAGGCACGATGACATCGCCAACGCCGAAATCAATGCTGAAAGGTGTTCTTGTATTCTTGATGTGTGCAACAAGCGATGCACCGATACCGGCGTATTTCTTTGAAACAGCAATGGGAGCAACATCTGTTATCTCAAATGTAACAAATTCATTTTCAGTAGGTGCTGTGATAATTTCTTCAAGTACAACTCGCAGTTGCTCTGGAGTGTTTGGCATTTGTCGAAGCAAAAAATCAACATCGACTGTAACCCTGCTGTCAAATTCGGTAAGCGAATAAATAAACAATCCGCCTTTGAGAACAAAATTTTCTGCGTATTTTGATTTTTCGAGTCTACGCAAAAATTCTTCCTGACAAAAGAGTTGTAAGCAAAGTTGATAACTTCTTCCACTTGCCTGTGCCTTATTCTTTAATCGTGTAAGCACAGACGCTGCTATATCAGCCATTCAGCAACACCTCCATCAGCTCGGTAACTTTTTTATACACACGCAATTTTTGGGAATAAGCAGAAAGATTATTCAGATTCTTTTTGTCGTCTTTTACATAAGCGTTAATAGCCTTGTTGAAAATTTCGTTATCTAATCTTGAACGATATTTGAAACAATCACATATTGTTCGCTCCCGGTCATATACAGGCAGCTTAACTCCATTGAAGTTGTCGGTGATTTTCCCAAGTTCGTACAACTCAGGCTGCATATAATAAGGTTGAATAGCAAGCGAATCAACTTTTAGCTTTGTTCTGGACATTGAACGAGGCACAGCTATTGACCATTTTCGTGGTGCAAAGTCGCTGTAACCATAGTGAAACAACGCAGATTCAACACAAACTATTCCTTTTGGGATGAGTGTTGCAAGCAATTGTTCTTCTGAAGAAACACCTTGTTCGGCAAGCTGATAGTATCCGTGTCGTACACGATTAAGAAAGCCCGCGTTACACAGGTTTACGACATCAACGGCTCTGATTCCGGCAGCAACAAAGTCGGCAGATTTTGCAATGCCATTATTGTCTACAACCACTTCTTTTACTCGCTCTTGAAGATTCACTTATTCACCCTCTTCCTTAAATAAAATTCACGCACAGCGAACACATAATTGTGTGCTGATTTTATTATACCTGAGACAACTAAAAAAACAATTAAAATTTTACGCACATTTTTTGAAATATGTGCGTAAAATTAAAATACATCTTGCAAAACAAAAAGAAATCAAGTGTAATATAAATATAAAACCAATCTGGTTGCGATTATTCTTTTCTTGCAACCATCGGCTTTACCGCACCTGATAAGAAAATGATAAATTCTCGTCATACAGGTATGATAATATGGATTATCAAAATACTATGAAGACTACACGATACATTTTATAAACAAAATGTGTTAAGTTTAGCCTTTCGGCAACGAGTGGGAATAAACCCGATAAAAGGCTTTATAGTCCGCAAATCCCGGTATTTATAGGGCTTGCGGGCTTTTTGCGTTTTACGAAACGAAAATGATGTACAGTTCCAAGTGGTTTGCAGGTTGAAAAACGAGGAAGAAGTAAGTCAGACAGTGCTTTTTTGTGTCTTTATTTTAGAAATCCATACAGGATACACATTGTTTAAAAGACTTTTTAGCGGAAGTATAAGATGTGCAAAATCATGGGTTAATAAAGTAACGATTATTCATATATTTATATTCCGGAGAGCCTGTTATAAATTCGTTTGCCCGATGAGGGTCAAATATGTGAAAAATGTAGCAGTGACGGGCTTTACGTGGTGTAAAGCCCGTCACTTTGTTGTTTACAATCTTTGCCATAATGCATAAAATAACTATATAATGGATTATATAATTTTCGGTAAATGATGACCGGAATTATTATAATTGATATGTTAGAAGGGCTTGCAGTCAGCTATTCCGGCGGAGACTATATGTCGCGGGATGCTTCCGACTGTCTCGCCGTTTTTATATCATGTACTATTTTTGATTTTACTGTCCTCTTTCTTCCATTATAATCCTGATTTCATCCGGATTTATGCCTACCATTGCTTCTCCCAAATCTTCTGAAAGTTCGGCTATCAGGTTTGCGTCATTATAATGCTTAACGGATTGCACAATTGCATGAGCGCGTTTAGCGGGATCTCCGGATTTGAATATACCGCTTCCTACAAATACTCCCTCAGCTCCAAGCTGCATCATAAGCGAGGCGTCGGCAGGAGTGGCAACTCCTCCGGCGGCAAAGTTTACGACAGGAAGCTTTCCGTTATCGTGAACATATGACAAAAGATTAAAAGGAACCTGAAGAAGCTTTGCCTGTTCGAACAGTTCGTCTTTGTTAAGTGAAACAACATATCGGATTTCAGAATTTATTTTGCGAATATGTCTGACAGCCTGTAAAATATCGCCTGTTCCGGCTTCTCCCTTTGTTCGAATCATTGACGCCCCTTCACATATTCTTCGAAGTGCCTCCCCCAGGTCGCGGGCTCCGCATACAAAAGGAACTTTAAACTCCGTTTTGTCTATATGATATATATCATCGGCAGGTGATAGAACCTCCGATTCGTCAATATAATCAATTCCGATTGCTTCGAGTATCTGTGCCTCGGCAAAGTGGCCTATGCGGCATTTTGCCATAACCGGGATACTCACGGCTTTCTTTATTTCTTTTATTATTTTTGGATCGCTCATTCTTGATACGCCTCCTGCTGCTCTTATATCGGCAGGGACTCTTTCAAGAGCCATAACGGCGCATGCGCCGGCGGATTCCGCAATAACGGCCTGTTCCGGGGTGGTAACGTCCATTATTACGCCTCCTTTGAGAATTTGCGAAAGATCGTTGTTTAATCTGTGTTCTGTTTCAGCCATAATATATGCCTCCTTGTATTGGGATGACATCGATAATATAATAAATCTGACTATAATAGAATGTTCAAAATGATATATTTATAAATGTCAGATAAAGGAGCTTTTATGATTACATATGATTTTGAGAAATCTGACGGACCGCTGTATTTATATATTTATAAATGTATAAAAGACGACATTATTTCGGGAAAACTGAAGTCCGGGGAGAAACTGCCCTCCAAGAGAGCATTTGCTCGTAACAACGGAATAAGTACCATTACGATTCAAAATGCATATGACCAGCTGGTGAGTGAAGGGTATATATTTACGATTCCCAAAAAGGGATATTACGTTGCCGACATTATGAAAGATATTTACACGGCGCCGCATGCAAATATCTCATTTGACATTAATGTGCCGCGGGAGGATACGAATGTAATATATGATCTTTCGGATAATGGAATCAATCCGGATAATTTCCCTTTTTCAGTATGGGCAAAAGTTTCAAGGCGTGTAATGTCCGAAAAAAAAGAAGAATTGATGAAAATATCTCCTTCGGGAGGGGTAAGGGAGCTCCGTGAAGCCATTGCGTCCCATTTGCTTTCTTTCAGGGGAATGCTTGTGGATCCGGATCAGATTATCGTCGGGGCTGGCACGGAATATCTGTACGGAGTGATTACTCATCTTCTTGGGAAGGATAAAATATATGCCGTGGAAAATCCGGGATACACGAAACTTCTGAAAATATACAGTCAAAACGGGATACATTGCGGTTTTGCGTCAATGGATGAGAGCGGAATAACGGCGACGGAGTTAAACAGGCTTAAGGCCGATGTTGCGCATATATGCCCCAATCACCATTTTCCTACGGGAATTACCATGCCTGCCTGTCGCAGACATGAAATATTGGCTTGGGCAAATGAAAAAAACGGAAGGTATATTATAGAAGACGATTATGACAGTGAATTCAGATCTCAGGGAAAACCGATACCGACGTTTTTCTCCATAGACGGATGCGGGAAAGTCATATATATAAATACTTTTTCCAAGTCGCTTTCACCGACGGTTCGTATAAGTTACATGGTTTTGCCGGTTTACCTTGTCAATAAATATTATGACACGATGTCATTCTATTCATGTCCGGTTTCGAATTTCGAGCAGTATACATTAGCGCGATTTATGAACATGGGATATTTTGAAAAACATATCAACCGTATGCGGCTTTTTTATATGAGGCAGAGAAAGGGAATTATGGACGCCGTAAGAAAAAGCACATTGGGAAAATACTGTACGATTATTGAAAATGATTCCGGACTGCATTTTTTGATGAAAATAAACAGTGACATTCCTACGGAAAAAATATCAAAAATGTTGTATGACAACGGCATAAAGATTAATTCCCTCGGTGATTACCGTTTATCCGGCGATAAATTTGAAAATGATTATTATATTATAAATTATTCTGTGCTTACGGCGGAGCGCGTCACACAAATATTAAAAATTATTGAGGAGCGCATTATTATCGTAAATCGGGAATAACCGCATGTATATTATATTTGCGCGATTAACGGTGATTGGTTGACGGTGTTTAGCGAAAGTTGTACGATTTTAAAAATTAATAAAAGGATATTAATATGGCGGTTAAAGGAGCAGTCCTCGGAGATATACTGGGATCTCAATATGAATTCGGGAGGCCGAAAGAACTTGATTGGAAAAATGTACCGTTGCTTAATAAGAAAGCAGCGAAATTCACGGATGATACGGTTATGACGCTTGCCGTTAAAAAGGCGATCAAATGCGGAAAAGGTTTCGCCGATACGATGGTTGAACTGGGAAGAAAGTATCCTGACAGAGGGTACGGACCCCGTTTTTTTGATTGGTTTACGGGAGATAATCATATGCCGTATAACAGCTTTGGCAACGGATCGGCCATGAGGGTATCATTTGTGGGAGAATATTTTGACGATTACGGTAAGATGCAGGAAACAGCGGCAAAAAGCGCTGAGGTATCCCACAATCATCCGGAGGGAATAAAAGGAGCTGTGGTTACGGCAACATGTATATGGCTTGCAAAACACGGAAGTGATAAAAAGGAAATATATGATTATGTATTGTTCAATTATCCGGCGGGAGAGTATGAGTACAGTATATGTTACTGTCTTGATGAATTAAGAAGCCGTTATACATGGAACGATACATGTCAGGGTTCCGTTCCGGCAGCCATGCGATGCTTTTATGAAAGTGAAGACTATGAATCCTTTATCAGAAATATTTACAGTCTCGAATGCGACAGCGATACATTCGGAGCGATCGCCGGAGGAGTTGCGGAGGAATATTATCACGGATTCGGGAATATAAATGCTGACGGGATACTCAGGGAATTTCTTACGGATGAACTGTATGGTATTTTATCGGAATAAATGAGAAAGTATTGGTAAATTGTTATCAGTGGTAATGTTATATTACCGATGAGTATTGACATAAACGCGAAAAACGGGTAGTGTTGGCTGGTATTGATTATAAGTTATGTTACATAAAAGGAGATCGATTATGAAGCTTGTATACGCATCAAGAACGGGAAATGTTCAAAAGTTAATAGACAGACTTGGTATTGAAGCTACCAAAATAGAAGACGGCTCAGAAAAAGTCGACGGAGAATACCTTCTTATCACATATACTGACGGTAACGGAATTATTCCCGAAGTTGTAGAGAAATTTATAGAAGGCAACAGAGACGGTCTTATTGCCGCTGCCGTAAGCGGAAACAGCGAGCGCCATCCTGATACATTTTGCGACGCCGCAGACAGACTTTGCGCAAATTACGGAACCAATATCGTTGCAAGGTTTGAAGGAGCAGGTGACGAAAAGACAGATGCGGCAATTATTAAGGCTTTAAGATAATTGCTTTTTACATTTTTAAAACTCAAAAACGGTTTAATCGTGCAGCCGATAATACACAAAAAGGATGTTGCCAAACAGGCAGCATCCTTTTTGTGTATTAAGCACTTATTTAATTATGTATGAATCAACTATTTCTCCGAAATACATGGTGTGGTAATCTCTGTTTGCTCCGTGGAACGAGCTGTCAACATCCTGCGGATAAAATGTTTTGTTATATTCCGGAAGAATCATTTTTGAATCCTGCTTTTGGCTGTAAACCACGCGGCATTCAAGAGTAAGGGGAAGTTCTTTGATACCCGGAACGGATATTGTTTCAGGCTCTTCAAGAGTCAGTCCGAGCTCCTTTATTTTGTCGGTGTCGTGACCGCTTTTTGTTCCGGCAATTCCGATTATTTTCTTATTGAAATCTCCCGATGTTATATTTACCGTAAACTCCGGATTATTGTCCAACAAATATTTTGTAAATCGGTGTTCTCTTACATATACGGTAAATACGGGTTTTGCCCATTCTATACCGAGGGCTCCCCATGACACGGACATGGTATTAACTTTGTCTTTAAATTTTGTGGTTATAAGTATTCCGTTTTTCAGAGCTTCAAGAATTTCTTTACTGTATTCAAATACATTTATTTTCTCTTTCATAAATATGAACCTCCCGTACCGCTTTCATACGGCAAATTTTGTAAATAAATAATTTATTACTGTAATTTTAGTACAATAAATATCTTTTGCAAATTGAATGAAATAAATATTTTCGTGAAATTAATTTTTTTACCGAATGCACATAAATCCGGTATGAATAAGGCTTGACTTCTGACTGCCTTAATCTTATAAAAAAATAAAAACCATAGGCAGAGTTGCTGTTTGCCGTATACCTTACAGGAGGATTTATTATGAGTAATAAAGAATATCATTTTAACGATATATCTTCTAATAATGAATTTACGGGAGAGTCAAAGCCCGCAACATCTTACACCTCGGAAATCAACGGAAATGTATATAAGTTTCTTGATTTTGAGGATAAAAGAGAATTCGAAAATGCCTTAAAAGGTCTGATTGCAAATCCGGATTCGTTGGAGATATCGGACGATAACGGAAAAATTGTATGGAGCCAGAAAGCATATGAATTTTTGAATGAAGAAGCACCGGATACGGCAAATCCGAGTCTTTGGCGCAATGCCGGGCTTAACCATATATATGGTCTCTTTGAAGTGACGGATGGAATTTATCAGGTTCGCGGATATGATATGGCAAATGTAACATTTATAAAAGGAAACAGCGGCTGGATAGTTATAGATCCTCTCATGTCCGTGGAATGTTCAAAAGCCGCCGTTTCTCTTGTTAATGATAAATTGGGAGAATTTCCGGTAAAGGCAGTAATCTATACTCATCCTCACATAGACCATTTCGGAGGGGTAAAAGGAGTCATTTCTGAAGAGGATGTCATATCGGGTAAAGTTGCTGTATATGCACCGGAAGGATTCGAAAAGCATGCCGTAAGCGAAAATATATATGCAGGCAACGCTATGCAGAGAAGGGCAAGTTACCAATACGGTACCATATTAAAGGGAAGTAAGAGGGGTTCTCTTTGCATAGGTATCGGAATGGGCCAGTCAAGAGGACGCACAAGCTACATATCACCTACGGTGGATATTAAATATACCGGTGAAAAACATATAATAGACGGGCTTGAAGTAGAATTTCAGTTAACGCCGGGAACAGAAGCTCCCGTTGAAATGAATATGTGGATAGAATCAAAAAAGGCACTGTGCATGGCGGAGAATTGTACGGGAACTCTTCACAACCTTTATACTTTGAGAGGTGCTCAGGTGAGAGACGGTAACGCATGGGCAGAGTATATTATGGAAGCGTTGAACATGTACGGGGACAGAGTCGATGTTGTATATCAGTCACATAACTGGCCTCATTGGGGCAATGAAGATATAAAGGAATATTTGACAAATACGGCGGCGGCCTACAAATGTATCAACGATCAGGCTCTTTTATATATCAACAAAGGATATACCGAAACGGAAGTGTCGCATATGGTTTCGCTTCCTAAAGAGCTGGAAAAGGTGTGGTATACACGTCAATATTACGGGACGGTTACTCATAATGCCAAAGCCGTATATGAAAAATATATGGGATGGTATGATGCAAATCCTATTCACCTCAACGAATTGGATCCGTCATCATACGGAAAGAAACTTATGTCTTATCTCGGTGATGCAAAGGCCGTGCTGAACAAAGCCAAAGAAGATTATGACAGAGGCGAATATCAATGGGTGGCGCAAATCACAAATACCGTTATATTTGCGGAGCCCGACAATAAAGACGCCAGATATTTGTGCGCCGACGCTTTGGAACAATTGGGGTATCAGGCGGAATCGGGAACTTGGAGGAATGCGTATCTTTGTGCCGCTTTTGAACTCAGAAACGGTACAAATAACGATACATCTGCATGTGCTACGGGTTCGGAAGACGCCATAGCTCATATGACCCCGGAGATGATTTTTGATTATTTGGGTATACTTGTTGACACTTCGCTGATTCAGAATCTGAGCTGTATCATTAATGTTATAATTCCCGAGGGTACATATGTAATCAATGTGAAAAACGGTGTTATCCTCTATCGGAAAGCCGAACCTGCAAAGGGAGCGGATGTTACGTGGACAACAGACAGACGAGGTCTTTTGTCAATCATAAAGAAAAATAAAGAATACGTTTCATCTCTGATAAAACAGGACGGAGACATTACTCTGACAGATTCGCTTATGAACGCGGTTTCGGAACTTGAGGACTATAGGTTCTTTAACATTGTCGAACCTTAACCGAAGGATATAAATTCTATACAATATAGGAACAAATCGGATTATGTTCTCTTGTGCGAATTAGTATTTATACATGTAATAAATGTATGAACATTGTAATAAAAGTATAAAAATGGTATTATATTTAAATTCGATATGAGAGGAGAGAGTTCCGATGATAAGCAATATTATTAGCGCGATAAGTTCCGCAATGTATGATTGGATATTAATTATCATGTTGATTGCGGCCGGAATATATTTTACCGTGGCGTCAAAATTTCCGCAGTTCAGATTGCTTGGCAGGGCTATAAAGTGTTTAAAGGAAAAACCGAAGAATCATAATGAGAATTCTGTATCGGGTTTTCAGGCACTTATGGTATCAACCGCCTCAAGAGTAGGCACCGGTAATATTATAGGAGTTTCCGTCGCCATATGTGTCGGAGGGTACGGAAGCGTATTCTGGATGTGGGTAATAGCACTTATCGGAGGTGCAACGGCCTTTGCGGAAAGTACTCTTGCACAGATTTATAAAGTGAAGGGCAAGGACGGCAAATTTATCGGAGGACCGGCATATTATATTGAGAAGGCCCTTAATTTTAAAGTTCTTGCAATAGTATTCTGTATAGCTATGTTGCTTACATATGCATTCGGATTTAATATGCTGGCATCATATAATCTTCAGACAACATTTGCTATATTCCCATTCTATGATCCAAGTATTACGCCATGGATAATAGGAGCTATATTAGCGGTGGTTACGGGATGGTGTCTTCTCGGCGGAGAGAGCAGAATAGTAAAGGTTACATCCGGAATAGTACCGATTATGGGAATTACGTATGTTATTATTTCCGTTATTGTTATTGTGATAAATGCTGGAAATATGCCTATGGTCTTTCAGACTATTTTTCAGCAGGCATTTAATTTTAAAGCAATATTTGCCGGATTCGGTGCTTCCGTTTTAATGCAGGGAATCAGGAGAGGCCTTTATTCCAATGAGGCAGGTATAGGTTCAGCACCTAATGCCGCGGCGTCAGCCGATACTTCACATCCTGCAAAACAGGGGCTTATACAGATGATATCCGTATTTATTGATACGCTTATTTTATGTACTGCAACGGCAATGATGTGTATGAGTTCAGGAATTGTTCCTACACCCGAAATCAAGGGGGCGCCATACGTGCAAATGGCACTTGAAGAGTCGCTTGGGGCATTCGGGCCTTACTTTATTGTAATATCCATGACTCTGTTTGCATTTACAACACTGCTCGGAAACTGTTTCTATTGTGATAACCTTCTCACATATATGAACGGCAAGAAAGAACCAAGCAGAAAGTTTATGATATTCTTCAGACTTATATGTGCAGGGGTTATATTCCTGGGTTCAGGTTTGGAAGCCGGACTTCTTTGGGATATTTCCGATGTATGTATGGGGCTGATGGCCATAATAAACATTCCGGTGTTGTTTATATTATCAAGGCAGGTGTTTAGAACGCTTAAAGATTTTGAAAGAAAAGAACGGTTGGGAGATATATCTGATTTTAAAAGTAAAGACATCGGTCTCAGAGGTAAGACCGAATGCTGGGAAACGGCAGATGTCAAAAGCGGTTGATTACGGTATAATAATATAAGGAGACGGGTTTGGGTACATGCGTTATGCATGAATACAGACCCGTCTTTATTATTTCAGATATTATCACGGATCATCATAATACTGAGATAATCGGCGCAGATTACGCAGCAACGTTAAAATGCAGACCATATAGGGATAATATGTAAGGATATCTGATTTACGGCAGTGTTAAAACTCTTACAGTGTATGAGAAACCATGCAGTATACTTATGAATTTATATGTTGTAAAATATAGCTTTACGCAATATAGTATACACAAACAAAACATTGTGTATGGAATAACAGTAATTATTATTGTATTATACGAATGTAAATCAAGAAAAAAACTATATATTTATAAGTAACATTGTTATAATTATATGTATATATGACCTATGGAATCGTAATCTGAAGTAGGCTTTTTTTGACATAAGAGTGAATAGGTCATATGTATGACACATGTAGGATTTAACGGTAAGGGGGTAAACATTATGAAGTTTTATGTATGCGAGCGTTGTGGCAGAATCATGGCAGAAGTTAAGGAAGGCGGTCCTCTTGTATGTTGCGGCGAACCTATGAAGGAGTTGGTTCCTAATACGGTTGAGGCTTCTGCGGAGAAACATTTACCTGTTATTGAAGTTGAGGGAGATAAGGTTACGGTTACCGTAGGATCAGTGCTTCATCCAATGGAAGAAGAGCATTATATCGAATGGATTGTTCTTGTAACAAAGCACGGCAACCAGAGAGTTGTTCTTAAGCCGGGTCAGGAACCTAAGGCTTGTTTCGCGCTTTGCTGCGGAGATGAAGTTTTAGAGGCATATGCATATTGCAACCTTCACGGACTTTGGAAAACAGAAGCTTAATTACGGGCACAGTTAAAATTAATTAAAATAAAATACACTTCAGACAGCTGTAAGTCGCGTATTTCCATATGGAGTGCGTCGGTCTTACGGCTGTTTTTGTTTTATTTCGAATCGATGGAATACATAACGGGACTTTTAAATTATGATATTAAATATATAATTGATGCTGTATTAAAAAAATATCCGATGAAATTGATATATCGTCTTTGTCGGTTTGACCGATAAAGACGGTAAACATCAAATCGGATGATAACTGCAATTGTTTTTTAAATAATACCGGGGCGGTGAATCATATGAAGCAAATTAAAAAAATAAGAGGGGTTAATCTCGGTAACTGGCTTGTTCTTGAGAAGTGGATGGATGAAACTCCCTTCAATAATACATACGCACAGGATGAAACATGGCTTGCGAGAGAATTGGATCGGGATGAACTGGAAGAAAGATTGAGAAAGCACAGAGATACTTTTATTACGGAGGGGGATTTTAAAAAAATAAGCGGTGAATACGGTTTAAATACCGTAAGAATACCCGTTCCGTATTTTATATTCGGTGACAGGAAACCGTTTATCGGCTGTGTTGAGTATCTGGATAAGGCGTTTGATCTGGGGGAAAAATACGGTCTGAAAATTATTATAGACCTACATACGGCTCCGCTCGGTCAAAACGGATACGATAACGGAGGAATAGTAGGAGTATGCAGATTTCATAAAAATCCGAAAGAAGTATCATTTGTAATATCCGTTTTAAAAAGGCTTGCCGAGAGATACGGCAGAAGAAAGGCTCTTTTCGGTATCGAGGTATTGAATGAACCTATCGGTAAACTCGCGTTCGCCACTTCACCGACAAAAAACGGTGCAAAAGACAGGAAGGAATCATACGGTTCTTCCGGAATACCGATTTCGTTTTTAAAGAGGTTTTATATAAAGGCCTACAGAGCCGTAAGAGAGTATATGCCCGTAAACAAAGCGGTAATATTTCATGATGGATTCAGATTTGATGCATGGGGAAATTTTTTTGCACGCAACAATATGAAAAACGTCTATTTGGATGCACACTTTTACCTGTCCGCAATGGAAAGCTTTATACCTTTTCACAATAAGAAATTTTTATCGGTTATAAATAAGATAAATCCGTTTAAAACAGTGAATAAATATGACAAAAATAAGTTTAACGGGGATTATATGCAGTCGACTTCCGGAATTATTCCGTATAATTCAATGATTTATCACAGGATTTATATTGCTGCGGAAAAATTAAGGATAAAAGCGGCGTCCATGCACATACCGATAATTATAGGAGAGTGGAGTATAAGTGTGTCATATGCCAACGACGCGGTATATTTCTGCAGAGAAAAGGTCAATCGAATTCTCGGCACGAATTATAATGAAAGAGAATTTATACGCGAATACGAGAAAAATGAATCCGTAAGAAGGCTTGTGAACAAAGAAAAAAGAAAGAGATACAGACAGATTTACAGACTTCAAAAGGATGCGTGGGGCGTTTCGGCCGGAGACATATATTGGAGTTATAAGATTGCCGATGACAATACTCATCCTGAAAACATGCGGTGGAAAAAAGCATGGGATTACGGAAGATGTAAAAAGAACGGCTGGATACCGTAATAAGGTCGTATTATTGTAGGCACGGTTGTTTAGCGATGCTTCAACAGCAATTCGTCATAAAGTTAAGTGTTGTAATTATGGTTTAATAATAATACAATTCTAAGACTTGCGGAAATATATAATCTGAGTATAAACTAAGTATGCTTAAAAAGTACCGTATGGGAATATGAATATATGTAATAGGGCAAATGAAAGGAAACAGCAGTGAGCAGAATTGTATTGGCGCTCGGAGGGAATGCTCTCGGTAACACTCCTACCAAGCAGTTAGAACTTGTTAAAGACACTTCCAGGGCAATAGTTGATATTGTTGAACAGGGGAATGAGGTGATTATAGTTCACGGTAACGGACCTCAGGTCGGAATGATCCATTTGGCAATGGAGCTTGCCTCGTCAGAGGATGAAAAGATTCCCATGATGCCGTATCCAGAGTGCGGAGCCATGTCCCAGGGATATATAGGTTATCATCTGCAGCAGGCAATCGGACATGAACTTGAATTAAGAAATATCAATAAAAATGTTTCGACAATAATTACGCAGGTTATTGTTGATGAAAAGGATGAAGCATTTAATAATCCTACAAAACCGATAGGGAGATTTTATACGAAGGAAGAGGCTGACGATTTGGCAGCTTCTCACGGCGCCATATACGTTGAAGATGCAGGACGCGGGTACAGAAGAGTTGTGGCTTCTCCTGCTCCGAAGGAGATTGTGGAAATTGAGACCGTAAAACAGCTGAGTGATATGGGAAATATAGTAATAACAGTCGGCGGCGGAGGAATACCAATAATAAGAACTAAAAAGGGTCCGAAGGGCGTAATGGCGGTTATTGATAAGGATAAATCAGCGGCGCTTCTTGCAAAGGAACTGAATGCGGATGTTCTTATGATTCTTACGGCGGTTGATAAGGTATGCCTGAATTACGGAAAAGAGAACGAAGAAAAATTGGATTGTATTACCGTTGATGATGCATTGAAATATATACAGGAAGAACAGTTTGCCAAGGGAAGCATGCTTCCTAAGGTTACGGCATGTATGGATTTTGTAACAAGCGTGGATAACGGTACGGCATATATATGTGCGCTCAGTGATGCGAAAAATGCCATAGAGGGCAGGACGGGAACGAAAATCACCCGTTAAACAGAAACATTTACAAAATAAATTTGAAAGGTACTGTTATGATTATAAGAAAAGCCGTAAGGGAAGATATTCCTGAATTATTGAGATTGCTCCATCAGACAAATGATTTGCATTCGGAAAAAAGACCGGATATATTTAAAAGCTCCATAACAAAATATACGGATGAAAATATTGAAAAAATATTATTAAATGACGATATGCCTGTATTTGTTGCTCAGAATGAAGACGAAAAGGGAGGAAAACTCCTGGGTTATGTATTTCTGCAGATTGGTGAATATAAGAACGATCATAAAATGGCTGACAGAAAATATGCTTATTATGACGACGTGTGTGTTGATGCGGAAGCAAGAAGAATGGGTGTCGGTAAGGCTCTTATGAAGTATGCCGAGGATTATGCAAGGGATTGCGGATGTTATAATATTGAGCTTCATGTGTGGGAATTAAACCCGGGCGCTTTGGAATTTTATAAGAACTTCGGAATGGTTCCGCAGTTTACGTCCATGGAAAAAATCCTTAAGTAAATTAAAGGGAAAAAATGTTTATAAAAATATACAAATTAACAACGTTGTATATAATATTTAACATTGACATATAATTATAAATATTATAATTTATAAAAGAAAAATAAATATGACCTTGTAAGAGGGAGTAGCTTGCATAAACCGACGGTTTATGTTTATATGATCGTCAACGCGGCATAAAGCCCGGTCAATAAATAATTAGCGAGACTTTTACATAATTTCGGTTATGGTTATTAAAAATATAATCTGACTGAAATTATGTGAAGGTCTCGTTTTTTAGAAAGGTGTAAAATATGATTTTTGTTCAATTTTTGTTGCTGGCACTCGGTTTTGCCATGCTTATCAAGGGAGCCGACTGGTTCGTAAGCGGTGCTGCCGGTATTGCGACCAGGTTCGGAATTCCTCAAATCGTAATAGGTCTTACAATAGTCGCGATGGGAACGAGCGCTCCCGAGGCGGCAGTCAGTATATCGTCGTCATTGGCACACAATGCAGATATTACAATAGGTAATATTGTGGGTAGTAATATTCTTAACATACTTATAATACTTGGTATTACCGCAACTATGGTTCCTATAGCCGTTGCGAGAGGAACGATTAAAGTTGAGATTCCTTTTATGATAGCTATCACGGTGGTACTTTTGTTATTGGGGTTGGACGGAAATATTAATTTTGTCGATGCGCTTATACTTATAGGTTTATTTGCCGTATACATGATCTATTTGTTCAGACAGGCCAAGGTGGGTATGAACGGCGGAAATAATACACCAGAGGAAGAACATCACAGAAAGCCTAAGAAAGTTCCTTTGTTAATATTGCTTACGGCTGTCGGTGTTGTTATTATAGTATTCGGAAGTCAGATTACGGTTGATGCGGCAACGAAGATCGCAACATTCTTCGGTGCCAGTGAAAGATTTATAGGACTTACCGTGGTTGCGCTTGGAACATCCCTTCCGGAACTGTTCACATCCGTAACGGCGGCTAAAAAAGGAAATGCCGACATTGCTATAGGTAATATTGTGGGAAGCAATATATTTAATATATTATTCATCGTGGGAATATCCGGACTTATAACAAATATCCCGTTTGCTTCACCGTTTATCATAGATACGATCATAAGTATCGGCGTAAGCGTATTGTTATGGGTGTTCTGTCTTATAAGTAAAGGTCTCAGAAGATATGCGGGAATTATATTTCTTGCAGGATACGCAGCATACTTTATTTATCTGTTGAGGTAACCAATCGTGTTTTCACGTAACACATATTTATATATTTATCTTAGTATATTAAAATAATCAGTATAAATATTTATAAGGAGATAAGTTATGATAGTAGTTAATACAGATTATATCTCAGGAAAGAACCTGGAAACCATGGGACTTGTACAGGGGGCCATGGTTCAAAGTAAAAATATCGGAAGAGACTTTGCGGCAAGCTTTAAAGGACTTGTGGGCGGAGAGATAAAAGGTTATACCGAGATGATGAACGAAGCCAGAAATACGGCCGTGCAGAGAATGGTTGAAGATGCACAGCGCCTCGGGGCAGACGCAGTTGTAAATGTAAGATTCGGAACTTCCTCCGTTGTTCAGGGAGCTGCAGAAGTTATCGCATACGGAACTGCAGTAAAATTTATTTAAGTTAATATAATAAGATAAAAATATATATAAAAAATACCCTTTCCGCCGGATGGTGCCCCGGCTGAAGGGGTATTTTTTATATAACATTATGTAAACGGAAAAGAGCGGCAAATATATGCATTTACCGATTTATTTATCCTTCGCTCTGCTTTTCCACCAGTCTTGCGCCGGCATATCTCTCTCTTAAAACATTCTTTGCAATCTTACCTGTCGGATTACGCGGAACATCCGCAAATATAATGTTACGAGGCCTTTTATATCTTGGGAGATCCTCGCAGAACTTATCAATATCTTCTTTTGTACATGTTCTGCCTTCCTTTAATTTTATAACGGCAGTTGTAATTTCACCCAATCGTTCATCGGGAGTTCCTATTACGGCAACATCCAATATATCCGGATGGGATGAGAGGAAGTTTTCAATCTGAACCGGATAAATATTTTCTCCGCCTGATATTACGACATCCTTTTTTCTGTCTACAAGATAAATGAAATTATCTTCATCCTGACGGGCCATATCTCCCGTATACAGCCATCCGTCCTTTATTGATTCGGCAGTGGCTTTGGGATTCTTGTAATATTCCACCATGACACCGTCGCCTTTTACGCAAAGTTCTCCCACTTCGCCGTTTTTAACTTCGTTGCCGTTATCATCAACAATCTTTACCTGCCATCCGTGACCCGGAAGTCCTATGGCTCCGACCTTGTGGATGTTTTCAACGCCGAGATGCACACATCCGGGTCCAGTTGATTCGGAAAGACCGTAGTTGGTGTCATACTTATGATTAGGGAAGTAGCTCTTCCAACGTTTAATAAGACTCGGAGGAACGGGCTGGGCTCCTATGTGCATAAGCCGCCACTGATCAAGATCATAATCCGCAAGCTTTATGGTACCGTTCTCTATTGCCGCAAGAATATCCTGGGCCCACGGAACCAGCAGCCATACTATGGTACAGTGTTCCGCCGATACGGCATCAAATATATTTTTCGGTTTGTTGCCCTTTAACAATACGGCTTTTCCGCCTGTATAAAGTGAACCGAACCAATGCATTTTTGCGCCGGTGTGGTATAGGGGAGGTATACATAAGAATACGTCATCATGAGTTATTTCATGGTGAATGGCCTCCATTTCCGCGGACTGCATAAGAGCTTTGTGATTGAGAAGAATGGCCTTCGGAAATCCGGTCGTGCCGGAAGAGAAATATATTGCGGCATTATCTTCGTCGTTTATTTTTATTTTGGGAGCTATACTGCTGAAATTGGCTACCCAGTGGAAATAATCTTCGGCAAATGAAGGAGCGGGACTGCCCACATAGAATAATAAAGTTTCTTTGCTTAAATCATTTGCTATGGCTTCCATACGTCCTATAAACTCCGGACCGAAGAATAAAACATCTATATCGGCAAGTTTTACGCAATAGTCGATTTCATTTGATGTATATCTGAAATTTAAAGGAACGGCAATGGCTCCGCATTTGAGTATGCCGAAGTATATGGGAAGCCATTCAAGGCAGTTCATGAGAAGAATACCGACTTTCTGTCCCTTCCTGATACCGCGGTTAAGAAGCAGATTGGCGCATCTGTTGGATTTTTCATCAAATACGGACCAGGATATCTCTCTTCTGTAAGGAACATCGGAAGTCGGCTGTACAAGCTCATATTCATTCCATGTAACTCTCGAAGGCTCACTTACTTCCGGGTTGATTTCAACAAGAGCGGTTTCGTGAGGATATTCCTTTGCGTTTCTCGTAAGTAGATCTGTGATAGGCATAATAAGCCCCCTTTAATATTATAAATGTCAATTAGTGCTTATAAGCGAATATATTTAATAATTGTACAGGCTTTATACATTAAGTTCAATATAAAAACTTCTTAGTATTGCCTAATTACCTATACAAAATGTATAATCTAATCTATGAATTTTTATAATATACATATAAAATTTATAAAAATAAAATCAATCAGTTTTACAGTTTTAGGTTAATGTCAGCGAATAAAAGACTGTTGATATTATTTTAACCACGACTTTTATCCGTTGATTATATATGAGACCAAGGGGGCAGTTATGAAAGAATTAATGCTTGGTAATAAGGCGTTTGCCAGAGGGTTATACGAAGCTGGATGTACATTTGCATCAAGTTATCCCGGTACGCCGAGTACGGAGATAACGGAAGAGGCCGCTAAATACGATGAGATATATTGCGAGTGGGCACCTAATGAGAAGGTTGCCATGGAAGCGGCGTTCGGAGCTTCTCTTGCGGGTAAGAGAGCGTTTTGCGGTATGAAGCATGTAGGTTTAAATGTTGCTGCGGATCCGCTTTATACAATGTCATATACGGGAGTAAGAGGAGGGCTTGTTGTGGGTGTTGCCGACGATCCGGGAATGCATTCTTCTCAGAATGAACAGGATACGAGACATCATGCGATTGCAAGTAAAGTTCCGGTGTTGGAGCCTTCCAATTCCCAGGAAACTCTTGAGTTTGTTAAAATTGCATTTGACATTTCAGAGAGATTCGACACTCCGGTAATCGTAAAGATGTGTACAAGGATTTCTCATTCACAGTCCGTTGTTGAAACGGGCGAAAGAGAAGAAAGGGAAACCATTCCTTATGTGAAGGATCCCGCAAAGTACGTAATGGTACCTGCCAACGCCAAGATTCGTCATCCGTTTGTGGAAGAAAGAGTTAAAAAGCTCAGCGATTGGGGAAATACAAGCGGAATTAACCGTATCGAAAAGGGAACGGACGCCGAAAGCAGAAGAGGATTTATCACGGGTTCGACCTCTTATCAATACATAAAGGAAGTATTCGGTGATTCGGTTTCAATTCTTAAACTCGGAATGTCATATCCATTCCCTGACGAGCTTATAAAGGAATTTGCCAAGGATTTGGACGATATAACGGTTGTTGAGGAAATGGATCCTATCGTGGAAGAACATTGCAAATCACTGGGAATCAACGTGCATGGTAAGGATATCCTTCCTATTGTGGGAGAATATTCTCAGAATCTGATAGCTAAGGTTCTTGCGGGTCAGGATATAGACGAGGATTCAAAGATTGATTTTGAGACTCCGGTAAGACCTCCTATTATGTGTCCGGGATGTCCTCACAGAGGTATTTTCTATACATTGAAGAAAAATAAATGTATCGTTATAGGAGATATAGGATGTTATACGCTTGCTGCAGCAGAACCTCTTGCGGCAATGGACATGACTCTTTGCATGGGAGCGTCGGTAAGCGCAACACACGGATTCTTAAAGGCTTTGGGCAAAGATGCTCCGAAAAATGTAGTAGGAGTAATCGGCGACTCAACATTTATACATTCAGGTATGACAGGCCTTGCGGAGATAGCATATAACCAGTCAAATGCCACAATTATTATTCTCGACAATTCAACTACGGGTATGACAGGTCAGCAGGAGAATCCTACAACAGGATATGACATTAAGGGAGACCCTGCGGGTAAGATAGATCTTGAAGCTCTTGTGAAAGCAATGGGCATAAGAAGAGTAAGAGTAGTTGATCCTTTGGATCTTAAAGCATGTAATGCCGTTGTTAAGGAAGAACTTGCGGCTGAAGAGCCTTCCGTAATTATTACAAGAAGACCTTGTGTATTGTTAAAATCCGTTAAGAAATTGCCGCCTCTCAGAGTTAATCCGGATAAGTGTACCGGCTGCAGCGCCTGTATGAAAATCGGATGTCCGGCTCTTGCAATGAAGGACGGCAAGGTTGTTGTGGACGAAATGCTTTGTGTGGGCAGCGGATGTGACTTATGTGTTCAAATGTGTGGTTTCGGCGCTTTCGAGCACCCGGGAGAGGAGTAATTCAATGGAAACTAAAAATATAATGATCGTGGGAGTAGGAGGACAGGGTTCCCTTCTTGCGAGTAAACTTCTGGGAAGATTATTTATGAACAAAGGATATGACGTAAAAGTATCCGAGGTTCACGGAATGAGCCAAAGAGGCGGAAGCGTGGTTACTTATGTACGATACGGAGATTCAGTGGGTTCTCCAGTTGTGGATAAGGGCGAAGCGGACTATATAGTATCGTTTGAAATGCTTGAAGCCGCAAGATATGCGGATTATTTGAAACCGAACGGTAAAATAATTACAAGTAATCAGGAAATAGATCCAATGCCTGTTATTACGGGAGCGGCAAAGTATCCGGAGAATATTGCCAAAAGAGTTGAAGAAGACGGTATATCAATAGATGCCATAGACAGCTTATCGCTTGCGCTGAAGGCAGGAAATGCAAAAGCTGCCAACATAGTCCTTATCGGAAGACTGTCACACTATTTTGATTTTCCTAAGGAAGATTGGATAGAAGCCATTGAACAGGTGGTTCCGGCAAAGTTTGTCGAATTGAATAAGAAGGCGTTTGAGTTAGGAGAGAACGCATAATAAAATTTAAAACATTGTTATCAATAGGAGATTATGATGGGTAATTATTACCAAAAAGACATAGAATGCGCTGAAAGAGAAGTAATACGTGATATTCAAAGCAGAAGACTGGCAGAGCAGGTAAGACATGTTTGGGAAAATGTCAAACCTTACAGGATTAAAATGGAGGAAGCCGGTATAACGCCGGAAGACATTAAGTCAGTTGACGACTTAAGCAAGCTTCCGTTCACCGAAAAAAGTTTTCTCAGAGATAACTATCCTGACGGTCTTTTGGCGGTTCCTACAAAAGATTGCGTAAGAATACATTCCACATCCGGAACTACCGGAAAAAGAGTAATTGCATACTATACTCAGGACGATATCGACTTATGGGAAGACTGCTGCGCCAGAGCCATAGTTGCGGCGGGAGGAACGGATGAAGATGTATGTCAGGTGGCATACGGATACGGATTATTTACCGGAGGAGCAGGTCTTCACGGGGGAAGCCACAAGGTGGGCTGTCTTACGATTCCGGCTTCGTCCGGCAACACTCAAAGACAGATTATGTTTATCAGAGATCTTAAGGCAACTATTTTATGTTGTACTCCTTCATATGCAGCATATCTCGGAGAATCAATGAAGGAAATGGGACTCGGACCCGACGACATACCTTTAAAAGCCGGAATATTCGGCGCCGAAGCGTGGTCAGAGGAAATGAGACATGATATTGAACAGACTCTGGGAATTAAGGCATATGACATATACGGTCTTACGGAACTGTCGGGTCCGGGAGTTGCATTTGAATGCGAAGAACAGAACGGGATGCATATTAATGAAGATCATTTTATTGCGGAAATTATAAATCCGGATACCGGCGAAGTTCTTCCGGAAGGCGAAAAGGGCGAGTTGGTATTTACTTCAATCTCCAAAAAAGCATTTCCGCTCATAAGATACAGAACAAGAGACATTTGTGTGTTGTCGAGAGAAAAATGTTCATGCGGAAGAACGCACGTAAGAATGACCAAACCTCTCGGAAGAACAGATGATATGCTGATAATACGCGGCGTTAACGTATTTCCGACTCAGATTGAAACGGTTCTTATTAATAACGGTTATGCGGCAAACTATCAGATTATAGTCGACAGGGAAAATAATACGGATACTTTGGATGTACATGTTGAAATGACGCCGGATATATTTACCGATAATTTAGGCGAAATAACTCATATGCAGAAAGAGTTGTCGGATGAACTTCATTCAATGTTGGGTATAAAGGCGGCGGTTACCCTTGTTGCGCCTAAATCTATCATCAGATCCGAAGGAAAGGCCGTAAGAATAATAGATAACAGAAAATTATAATTAACGGAGGAATAAACAATGAGTATAATGCAAATCTCTGTATTCTTAGAGAACAAATCAGGATCTCTTGCAAACCTTACTTCTGTGCTCGCTGAAAATAACGTTAATATTCAGGCCATGAACGTGGCGGAAACAAGTGAGTTCGGCATCGTAAGAATGATAGTTGAAGAGGTCTACAGTGCGGCGAACATACTTAAAGAAGAGGGATATGTATGTAAACTCACACCTGTCGTTGCAATAACCATCGGAGACAGGCCGGGAAGCCTTAACAATGCCATCAACATTCTTAATAATGCGGGAATGGATGTGGACTATTTATATGCATTTTTGGGCGGGAGGGCAATGGATACTGCCCATATTATTCTTAAGGTTGCGGATAATTCGGCCGCCGAGGCCGCTTTGAGATCTAAAGGCGTTGAACTTCTTACTCAGGAAGATGCCGGTGAGTTGTAACAGAAAAGGATTTAATATATGGCAATTAAAATTATTATGCTCGTTGTATTTTTTGCGGTTATGTTAGGCGTGGGATTCTATTGCCGCAAAGAGGCGCAAAATGTTGACGGATTTGTTCTCGGAGGTCGTAAAGTAGGTCCGTGGCTTACGGCGTTTGCATACGGAACGAGCTATTTCAGTGCCGTTGTATTTGTCGGATATGCAGGACAGTTCGGATGGAAATACGGCTTGGCATCCACATGGGCCGGTATAGGCAACGCCGTTATAGGTTCGCTTCTGGCATGGATTATTTTGGGAAAAAGAACAAGAATAATGTCGCATACGCTGAATTCATCGACAATGCCGGACTTCTTCGGCAAACGATTCGGATCTAAGTCTCTCAAAATCGGTGCTTCGATAATCACGTTTGTTTTCCTGATTCCATATACCGCATCACTGTATAACGGGCTGTCAAGGCTCTTCGGTATGGCGTTTAACATCGACTATACGGTATGTGTAATTATAATGGCCGTACTTACGGGCATCTATGTAATTGCCGGAGGATATATGGCTACCGCAATAAATGATTTTATTCAGGGACTGGTAATGCTTGGAGGAATCGTGGCGGTAATAATAGCCGTAGTAAACGGAAAGGGCGGATTTGCAGCGGCATTTGCCGAAATGGCTAAAATCAGCGATCCTTCCGTGGGAGCAGAGACAGGTTCCTTCGCAAGTATATTCGGACCGGATCCGATAGGACTTCTGGGAGTTGTGCTGCTTACATCTCTCGGTACGTGGGGACTTCCTCAAATGGTTCAGAAATTCTATGCCATTAAAGATGATGACGCCATTAAAAAGGGAACCGTGATTTCCACGATATTTGCATTGGTTGTTGCCGGAGGATGTTACTTCCTCGGAGGATTCGGAAGGCTGTTTTCGGATCAGATAAATATATCATCAGGCGGATACGACTCCATTATTCCGACAATGCTTTCGGGTCTGCCGGATATTCTTATAGGAATAGTTGTGATATTGGTTCTTTCGGCTTCCATGTCAACATTATCGAGCCTTGTTCTTACAAGCAGTTCGACAATTACCATTGACCTTATAAGTGAAGCGGGTAAAAAGAAAATGTCAGACAAGTCCCAGGTGTTTCTTATGAGGGTGCTTATTGTAGTATTTATTGCTATATCAGTTATTATTGCAATAATTCAATACAAATCCAACGTTACGTTTATAGCTCAGCTTATGGGTATTTCATGGGGAGCGTTGGCGGGAGCATTTCTTGCACCGTTTCTGTACTCGCTGTTTTGGAAGGGAACAACCAAAGCGGCATGTTGGGTAAACTTTATATTTGCCGTTGCATTCATGGTGATTAACTTTGTGGGCAATTCCACAGGTGCTCATATATTGCCGGTTATTCTCCGTTCGCCTATTAATGCAGGTGCGTTCTGTATGCTGGCAGGCTTTATAATAGTTCCGATAGTTTCGGCATTTACAAAGAGACCGCCTTCGGGAATAACGGAGTTGTCATTTTCAAACATCAGCAGGAAATAAGTTAATTAATAGTACTTTGTGAGGATATGTAAAAGCGGATGTATATTATATACTGTTATTGTAATATATATTCTTTTATAAAAGTATAAAAGGAGATCCGTATGAAAGATGATGTGAAAATCTGCGTTGACAGCAAAGTTGATTTTATTGTTAATTATCTGGATATTCCCCCGGATAACAGGGATGAATTTGAAAAATTTGTTAATGACATAACCGCACTTGGAGAGAGATGCGGTGACTACAGTGAATTTGAAAACAGATTTGCTTCTGAAGGCTTGAGTGACCGTTTTAATTCCATGGTCGGAAGATTTCCGCAAAAGACTCATAAGATGACCAAGGAGGAAAAGGATTTCTCAAAGGCAACATTCAGGCAGATGTTAAAAGACAACAAAGAAGATATAATTTCAGACATTGTAGGTGATGCTGCAGATACGGCAAGGATTCATGCGGAAGGTGAGCTTATTGCGAAAAACCGCGAGAGAATGATTGAAGAAGGCGTGTATGACGATTACACAAGAGCGTCAAACGCCGCAGATGACATAAGAACTGTTTTCGGATTATTTAAAAAACGTAAAAAGTAAAGGCGGGCTTTTTGAAGCAAGTTTAAAAGTCAAAAAAGAAATGAAAAGAGGCTTTTCTAAGTAAGTAAAGTGAAGCAGAGTCCGTAAAAAAATGACCTCGGGGGTAACCCGAGGTCATTTTTTACCGTTTAATATTAAATTCAGTGAAGGGAACCGTTAAGTTCAAGATTCGCATATGCAACATTCGTCTTAAGTTTCTTAGCGTCTTCATAAGGTAAAGTTCCGTTTTCGAATTCTTCCTGAATTATGGTGTTTTCAATTTCCAGAGCTCTTCTTTCAACTCTTCTCAAATCGGCTTCATCGATATTCTTAGGATCATCCAATTCAATATAGTAGTTAAGCCGGCTCAAATTAAACTGATACTTTTGTATGTACAATTCGAGAGCCTCTGAATCAGGATTAGCCTTATATTCATCTTCAAGTTTAGAGAGAACATATTCGGTATTGGATTTTGTAACCGTAATAAATGTATCTTTATTGTTTCTGAATTCTCCCGAGTTGGCAATCTTTCTTGCCTTCAGCTTACTGAAGAAGTTGCTGATTGCAATCGACGTTACGCTGTGGCGTTTGTGATTAGGATTTTGATCGTCTATTAATCTGTTAAAATGATCAACGCCTTCAATGTCGATTACATTATTGTATTTAAGCTGTTTGATATTTTCCTTCTGCCATTCGACGATTTTATTATGAACCTTGTCAAGCTCCTTTGCCGTTTCTTTATTGCCGAGGAGAGTCATCTGTATATCGTCTGCCCAGTCTCTGTACCTGAAAGCGACAATATTGGTTTCGGCTCTTGTCTGTGCGGTTGCTTCTGCGTCGAGACTGTCCGCAACCTGAAGGAAAATGTTAACTCTCACTTCATCCATTTGCTTAGGAGAAAGAGATTTATTTTCAACAGGGGCGACAATAGGAAGGAATATATACGACACGGCGAGGGAAACGATTATAACACCCATTGCTATTACGCTTATTTCGTCAAGCATAGGGAATTCGGTTCCGTTTGCCAACACCGCAGGTATACCTCCGATTGCGGCCCAGGTAATTGCACCTCTGGCTCCGGACATGGCAAAAAGCAGAGAAGCTCGTACTTTAGAAATAGGATGCTGTTCCGCATATACATATTTAGGAAGCGTAAGTAACGACCATAAGAAACGAATAAGGAGGATAACTCCGGATACGATAAGTATAATCCAAAGAGCCCACCAGTGATCCATTTCCATATGGTTAAATATAAGAGCCTCAAGAGTGTGTGGAATCTGCATTCCCAAGTATACAAAAATGAGTCCGTCAAGGGTAAATGACAGGAAACTCCACACATTTTTAGCACCGTTGTCAAGTCTGATTGCCTCTCCGACTTTTTCATCATATTCGAATGTGGAAATAATTCCCGCAAGGAATATGGCAACAACGCCGCTTACATGGAAGTGGTCGGCAATTATATAAGCAAAGAACGGGAATACAACGCCGATAAGTGTATGGAGCGGCGTCTTCTTAATGCCTTGCGTATACAGAAAACGGACAAGTAAAAACTTTCCGATGCCGAGGATGGCTCCGACTAACAGACCGCCTCCGAGTTCGATAAGGAATTCAAGCACAGCATGGTCTAAATGAGCGCCTTCGCCTCCCATTACATTGATGCATGTCTGAAGGAAAATAACAGAGGTTACTTCCGCAAAAACAGATTCATTTTTCAGAAGCTCCATCAGTCTGTGAGGAACGCTGCTGTGTTTCTCCACATTATCAACGGCAATATGGTCCGTTGATCCGAGAGCGGACATAAGGGTTATGGCGGCCACGACCGTAATCTGAGGAATAAGACTCTTAAGAACGAGTCCGGTAATAAATCCTGTGATTAATAAGAGAACAATAGCCATATTGGCAATGGAACCCTTCATTTTCCACAGATCCTTACGGCTTATTTCCATACCGCCGTAGTATACAAGCGGTGCTATGAATATTAAATGAAAATATTCATGAGATATATGGAAGTGAGCCGCTAACGGAAGAAATGAAATAGCAATGCCGATGCCGATTTTTATTAACGGGCTTGCGATTGCCGGCACGAATTCGGCAAGGATATCGGCAAGTACCACGGCAAAAACCATGATCAGCAGTACGACCAAAAAGTCCATACACTACCTCCTTTTTAAATTAATAATTGTGTGTAAATGTTATTAAATGAACACTGATACATATTTTACAAGGCAATTATAACATATGCAAAAAGTGCATTTAAAGAAAAAATAAAATTTTCATTATAACAATATATGTATTTATATTTCAAGAAAATATTTTCGGAGCAACCGGATGACAGGTTTTTTGAGAGCAACATATAATATGTCTCAGTGAAATTGTTGACATATATTTTATAGAAAGGAACAACATGTTTTTCAGTGAAATCATTAACATATTTTTATACAGAGGGTTAATTTTTACGATAAGCGAATAAACGGAGAGACGGGTTTTCAGTTAAGTATAAGACTGAAAATATTTACTCACACAAACAGTTACATGTGTGATTTGATATTTAACTTAAAAAAATATAGAATGGTGACACAATTATTTAATTAAATTTAATTAAACCGGGAAGGCGGTGAAAAAATGAACAATACTCAAATCATTGTGCTGGTTGTGGTAATCGCATTAATAGGAATGTTTGCCTTCCAGACATACATAAGGATGAAGAACAGGGTAGACAGCGAAAAGAAGCTGTTTGAGGAGATGCAGAAAAAGGAGAGAAGAGAAGCCGTGGAAAAAGTAATTAAAGAGCGTAAAGAACAGTTTGAACAGGAACAAAAAAACAAAGATACAAAGTCGGAAGACGATAACATGTATGATAAGGATAAAGATAACAATGTATCAGACGAAACGGAAAGCGAATATTCCATATATCCGGATGATTATGAATACAGGAGAGATAACAGAACAGACGATATAAGTAAACTTTAACTTAACGTCAATTTAAACTTTGTGATACAACATATCCCAGAAATAAAACATACAGTAAGAAGGTGTTTATAATGCCTATAGGCATAATTGTAAATTCAATAGTAATATTCGGAGGAGGACTGATAGGAGAGGTTGCCGGTAACAGGCTAAGCGAGAGCATTAAAGAGAAACTCATAATGATATTCGGATTATGTTCCATGGCCATGGGCATAACCACGGTCATACTTATGAAAAACATGCCGGCGGTAATCCTCGCAATACTCGTGGGAACCGTAATAGGAAGCATGATTCATTTCAACAGAATGATAGAAAAAGGTGCGGCCAAACTGGAACAGATAATTACGAAGATCATACCGATGAAAAAAGAAGAGTTAACCGCTGACGAAGAAAAGGTCAGAAAAAACGGTTTAGTTACGGTAATTGTTCTTTTTTGTGCAAGCGGAACGGGTATTTACGGATCAATTATCTCCGGAATGAACGGTGATAACAGTATATTGTATTCCAAATCCATACTGGATTTCTTTTCCGTAATTATATTTACATGTGCATACGGAGCCATAGTTAAATATATATCCATACCGCAATTTACTATTTTTATAATAATATTTTATCTTGCTAAGATCATCTTTCCGATTACAACTCCGGATATGCTTAACGACTTCAGATCCGTAAGCGGAATTTTAATGGTTGCCAACGGTTTCAGAATTATGAATTTAAAAATGTTTCCGGTGGCTGACATGATACCGGCTATGGTCCTTGTGTTTCCGTTAAGCGCCTTGTGGTCAATGATACAATTTTGATTTATCATTTTATAAAAAGGTTGAAATTGAAGACGATTATATAATAGAATGAGCGTATTAAAATACATATAGTTTAAGGAGAATTAACATGGCAGTAGAAAGAACATATCTTATGCTTAAACCTGATTGCATTAAGAGAGGACTTATGGGTGAGGTTATTGCGCGCATCGAGCGTAAAGGATATAAAATCACAGATGCAAAGATGATGAACCTTGATGAGGCTATACTTCGTGAACACTATGCGCACATTGCAGATAAGCCTTTCTTCCCTGAAATTGTTGAGTATATGACATCAGGTCCTGTTTTCGGAATGATTGTCGAGGGAGAAAACGCAGTAGCAGGCGCAAGAATTATTATGGGCGCAACAAAATTTGAAGAGGCTGCAGCAGGCACAATCAGAGGTGACTTTGCCAATTCAACAGGACAGAACATTATCCACGGTTCCGATTCCGTTGAAAATGCCGAAATCGAGATTAAGAGATTCTTCGGTTGATCCGTAAACTACAGATTTATAAATCAGGAGTGTCGAATATTGCGAATAAATTTCGTGATATTCGACATTTTAGTTTGATGGGAAATCAAAATAATTTTATATATTCAAAAAAATGAAAAAATATTTAAAACAAAGGCTTCAACTATTTAGCTCTCAAAGGAACATAAAAAGTTTTATGTGCTTTGTATTCAAAGGGATATAAATGAATGTTTTAATTGTTTTACACTCAAAAAGTATATAAGGATGTTTATACAGTTATGAGGTAAGAATAAAACAACAAAACATCAAAACAGAAACAAAACGGAAAGAAGAGCCAAATAATCTGTTTTAATCCTATATTTGTAAAGACGCCCTGTATAATAACACTTACAAAGAAAGTTATGTAACGGCGGGAAACAAAAAAACCAATAAAAAATCACGGGTAAATATGATGTTATGAAGCAGTGTTTTTGCGGTTTTTTGAAAAACAAAAAATAAATTCAAATATTTTTCAAAAAAGGTGTTGACATTATATTGGGGTGTTGATATTATATACAAGTCGCCGCGACAAGCGGCAACAAACAAACACG